>Ga0123356_10000216_pt1 | contig 67066 bp, 65 predicted proteins | sample TergutEmb28metaG_2_FD_92546 | JGI IMG/M metagenome (GOLD analysis project Ga0123356, IMG submission 92546) | Embiratermes neotenicus P3 segment gut microbial communities from Petit-Saut dam, French Guiana - Emb289 P3 | ecosystem: Host-associated > Arthropoda: Insects > Digestive system > Gut ...
AGCACCATGACGATCCCGGCGAGCGTAACCAGCATCGGATCAAATCCATTTCTTAACAGCCCATTGATATATATTGATGTGTCGGCTGATAATCCGGTGTTTGAAAGTATAGATGGCGTTCTTTTTGACAAAGAGCGGAAGATGCTGATTTCCTATCCGGGAGCCAGGAAAGATGCGTATGCGATTCCCGAAGGAACGTTGCTCATTGGCGCGGGTGCATTCAGCTACAGCCGCTTATCCAGCATAACGATCCCGGATAGCGTAACAAGCATCGGGAACGAAGCGTTTTACAGTTGTTACCGGTTAACTAGCGTGACGATTCCAGACAGCGTAACAAGCATCGGCGACGGTGCGTTCGGATGGTGTGACTTAACCAGCGTTACCATCCCAGATAGCGTAACGAGCATCGGTGACGAGGTATTTAAAGGATGCACAGCTTTGACCAGCGTCACCATCCCAGACAGCGTAGCACAAATCGGCGACGGCGCATTTGCTTTTTGTGAGAGTTTGACCAGCATCACCATCCCGAACAGTGTAACGAGTATCGGCGGCGGCGCGTTTGCTGATTGTAAGAGCTTAACCGGCATCACCATTCCGGATAGCGTGACGCATATCGGATCGAAACCATTTTCGGGCTCCTCGTTGACGTATATTGATGTATCGGCGGAGCATCCGGTGTTCGTGAGCATCGATGGCGTTCTTTTTGACAAAGAACAGAAGATGCTGATTTCTTACCCTGGCGCCAGGGAAGGCGCGTACACGATTCCTGAAGGAACGTTGCTTATTGGCGACGGTGCATTCTATGAGTGCGATAGCCTAACCAGCGTGGTCATTCCGAACAGTGTAACGAGCATCGGTGACGATGCATTTGCATATTGCAGCGGCCTAACCAGCGTGATTATTCCAGACAGCATTACGAGCATCGGTGACGGTACATTCGCATATTGCAGCGGCCTGACCAGCGTGATCATTCCGGAGGGTGTGACGAGCATCGGCGACTGGGCATTTGGAGATTGTAGCGGCTTAACCAGTTTGATCATTCCGGATAGCGTGACGAGCATCGGTGCCGGTGCGTTTGCGGGGTGTCATGGCTTAACCAGCGTGGTCATTCCAGACAGTGTAACTAGCATCGGGGACCGGGCATTCTTTTGGTGCAGCGACTTAACCGATGTAACCATCGGGAACAGCGTAACGAGCATCGGTGATGAAGCGTTCCGATGGTGTTACAATTTGGCCGACGTAACCATCCCGGGCAGCGTGGCGAGCATTGGGGACTTCGCGTTTTATGATTGTGAAAATTTAGCCGACGTTACCATTTCGGACGGCGTCCTAAGCATCGGAAAAGGAGCGTTTTGGGGGTGCGGCAGCTTGACCAGCCTACGCATTCCCGACAGCGTCCTAAGCATCGGAGAAAGCGCGTTTCTGGACTGCTCCGGCTTGGCCGAAGTAACGATTGGCAACGGCGTTACAAGCATTGGCGACAGGGCGTTCTCCGTCGGCGCGTACGGCGACTTGACCAGCGTCACCCTTCCTGCCAGCGTATCGCGCATCGTATCCAATCCATTTTCGGACAGCTCGGTGGAGAATATTTACGTGTCGCCCGGCAATCCGGCGTACGCGGATGTTGACGGCGTTCTGTTTGACAAGCAACAGCAAATGTTGGTTTCCTATCCTACCACCCGGGAAGGCGCGTACACGGTTCCCGAGGGCATACGATCCATCGGCGAGGAGGCATTTTTGAGATGCCGGGGTTTGACCGGCGTAACCCTCCCCGAAAGCCTGACAAGCATCGGCTACAGAGCGTTCGCGAGTTGCGGCCGCCTACCCAGCGTGACCATCCCGGACAGCGTCACAAGCATAGGCGAAGATGCGTTTTATGACTGCGGCTTAAGCCATGTAACGATTGGGAGCGGCGTTAAGAGCATCGGCGACAGGGCGTTTTCTTCTTGCGGCATGATCAGCGTAATCATCCCGGACAGCGTGACGAGCATTGGCGACGGCGCGTTTAGCCGGTGCGGCAGTTTAACCACCGCAATCATCCCCGCCGGTGTAACGAGCATCGGCTTCGACGCGTTCTATGAGTGTAACAAACTTACCTTAAACGTGGCCGATGGCAGCTTTGCCGAGCGGTACGCGAAGGACAATAAAATACCTTTTGTTTATATGACCGACGAGGGAGCGCATCGAATAGACGCCAGCGGGCAGTGGCTGTATATACTGGAGGATGATGGCGCGACGATTATGAGATGCGTGGTGAATCCGGAAGGCGACCTGGTGATCCCGCGTGAGCTGGATGGTTATGGGGTGACGGGTATCGGCAATCGCGCGTTTGAGCGGTGCGGCGCCTTGACCGGCGTGACCATTCCAAACAGTGTGACAAGCATCGGCGACAATGCGTTCAATTGGTGCGGGAGCCTCGCCAGCGTGACCATCCCGGACAGCGTAACGAGTATCGGCAAGGACGCCTTCTCTTTTTGCAAAGCTTTAACCAGCATTGTCATCCCGGATAGCGTAACAAGCATCGATTGGGGAGTGTTCAGTTCTGCCGGCTTAACCAGTGTGACCATCCCGGACAGCGTGACGAACATCGACGATTTCGCGTTCTCTTGGTGCCGCGGCTTGGCCAGCGCGACCATACCTGCTAGCGTGACCAGCATCGGCACAAAGGCCTTTGCCAGTTGCGATGTCTTAACCCTGAGCGTAACGGGAGGCAGTTTCGCCGAGCAATACGCGAAGGACAATGAAATACCTTTTGTTTACACTGAGTGATGCATTTTGCTTTGGAGGTATCGGCAATGGCTCATTATAAAAAACATGCAATCGCGGTACTGGTGGCGGCAGTGATGATATGTGCTCTTTTTATAACTGTTGGAGTTGCCGGGGAGCAAACAGACGCAAGCGGGCAATGGAGATATGTACTTGAGGATGGCGGCGTAACGATTACGGGATACGTGGTGGAGCCAGAAGGCGATCTATTGATCCCGAGTGAATTAGACGGGTATGCGGTGACGGGTATCGGTGATAGAGTGTTCATGCGGTGTCGTGGCCTAACCGGCGTACATATCCCAGAGAGCGTGACGCGCATCGAATGGAGCTCGTTTTTTCTCTGTTCTTCATTGGCGCGTATTGATGTGGCGCCAAACAATCCGGTCTTTGAGAGTATCGATGGCGTTCTATTTCACAAGCAGCAGAAAATGCTGGTCACTTATCCTGGAGCCAGAGAAGGTGCATATACGATTCCTGAAGGGGTGCTGCACATTGGCGAGACGGCATTTAGGAGTTGCAGAGGGCTAACCGATGTAACCATTCCCAACAGCGTGACGAGCATCGGCGACGATGCATTTGGTCATTGCTACAATTTAAACAATGTGACCATCCCGGACGGCGTGACGAGTATCGGCGATGGGGCGTTCTATTCATGTAGCAACTTAACCAGCATGACCATCCCGGACAGCGTCAAGAGCATCGGCGACGGGGCGTTTTCTTGGTGTAGCGGCTTAACTAGCGTGTCCATCGGAGCCGGGGTAACGAGCATTGGGGCAAACCCATTTGCGAGATCCCCTTTGACGTACATTGCCGTTGCGCCTAATAATCCGGCGTTTGAGAGTATAGATAATGTTCTTTTTGAAAAACAACAGAATATACTGGTTTCTTACCCTTTTGCGAGGGAAGGTGCGTATGCGGTTCCTGAGGGAGTGCTGCACATCGGCGACAGTGCATTTTTTGGCTGTAGTGGCTTAACCGCCGTGACCATCCCGGATAGTGTCACAAGCATCGGCATAAGCGCTTTCAGTAACTGCGATCAATTAGCCAGCGTAACCATCGGGGCTAACGTAACAAGCATCGGCGAGAAGGCGTTTCTTTTTTGCGAAAGCTTAACCAACGTGACCATCCCTGCGAGCGTAAGGGACATCGGCGAGGCCGCGTTCTATGGTTGCAGCGGCTTAACCGGCGTGATCATTCCGAACGGTGTAATGAGCATTGGTGAGCGTGCGTTCTCAAGGTGCAGCAGTTTGGCCAACATTTCCATCCCGGAGAGCGTAACGAGCATTGGGCCAAACCCATTTGTGGGATGCCCTTTGACGTACATTGCCGTTGCGCCTAACAATCCGGTGTTTGAGAGTATCGATGGCGTTCTATTTAACAAACAGCAGAAAATACTGATTTCTTACCCTTACGCAGGGGAAGATACATACACGATTCCCGAGGGCGTGCTGCACATCGGCGATACAGCGTTTCTTTGGTGCGGCTTAACCAGCATAACCATTCCAGACAGCGTAATAAGCATCGGCAATTACGCATTCGCTGATTGTGAAAGCCTAACCGATATAACCATACCGAACGGCGTAACGAGCATCGGCGAATGGGCGTTCCGTGATTGTAGCAGCTTAACGAACTTAATCATCCCGGATAGCGTAACGAGCATCGGCGAGAGGGCGTTCTCTGGATGCAGCAGTTTAACCAGCGTGACCATTCCAGACAGTATGACGAACATCGGCAACGGCATGTTTAGCAGGTGCAGCAGTTTAACGAACGTGATCATCCCAGATAGCGTAACGAGTATCGGCGATGGGGCGTTCTCTGAGTGCAGCAGCTTAACCAGCGTGATCATCCCGGATAGCGTAACGAGCATTGGTAACTGGGCGTTCTCTGATTGTACCAGCTTAACGAACGTGATCATCCCCGATAGCGTAACGAGCATCGGCGACAGGGCGTTCTTTCATTGTGCAGGGTTAACCAGCGTGACCATTCCTGCCAGTGTGACGAGTATCGGCGACTTTGCGTTTTATATGCAAGGCGAAGAGATATTTGATGATGTACCGAATGAAAAAGTTACCTTGCGTGTAGAAAAAGGCAGCTGGGCAGAGCAATACGCGAAGGACAATAACATACCGCATATTTTTATCGAGTGATGCTGCTTGCATCGCTGCTTACCCCTTGGTGGTCTGCGCAATCCCCATCCACTGCAGCTCAGAGCACAGGGCAATCGCATTTGAAAATAATTTTTTCCAATCATTGGTTTTAGCACATCGCCGCTATTGAATCCCCCCGCCGCAGCGGTGGAGGGATTCCGCAAGGCAGTTTCCATTGCATCCGGCAGGTTATTGGGTTATACTGTACGCAAAAATATGAATGAAATATTCATAGGAAAAGGTTGTGAACCAAACATGATGAAGGTTGCAGTCATCGGGTGCGGAACCATTGCCAACGCGGCGCATATCCCCGCCTACGTTAAGAATCCCCAAACGGAGATCGCCTACTTTTGCGATATCCTGCCCGATCGGGCCCAGGCCGCTGTGGAGAAGTACGGATGCGGCGTGGCCATCGCTGATTACCGTGAGGCGCTGCGGGATCCACAGGTAGTGGCCCTATCGGTGTGTACGCCCAACGACACCCACGCCAAGATTTCTATAGAGGCCTTGCGTGCCGGAAAACACGTATTATGCGAAAAACCGGCAGCCCGCACCTATGCCGAGGCCTTGGAGATGCAGCGCGTGCAGCACGAGACCGGCAAGGTGCTGAACATCGGCGTTGTCAATCGTTTTAACGATAGCGTCAACAAGATTCGCGCTTACATTGCCGAGGGCCGGTTGGGGGAGGTGTACCATGTGTACGCCAGCTTCCGCGCCCATCGCTCGATCCCTGGGTTGGGTGGGGCTTTTACTACCAAGGCTATTGCCGGGGGCGGCGCGCTGATCGACTGGGGTGTGCACTTCTTGGATGTGGTGATGTATTGCTGTGGCGACCCCACGCCTAAAACCGTGTCCGGCGAGGTGTTTTCTAAGCTGGGCAAGGATCTAAAGGCCTATGCCTACAAGGATATGTGGGCTGGCCCCCCCAATTACGATGGCGTGTACGATGTGGACGATTCGGTCACGGCTTTGGTGCGTACAACCGGCCCGGCCATCACCGTGCACGGCGCTTGGGCGCAGAATATCGGCCAGGACGAGATGTTTATCGATTTTATGGGCGACAAGGCGGGTATTCGCCTGCGTTACGGCTCGGACTTTACGCTGTACACGGCGGAGCACGGTGCGCTGGTATCCTACGTGCCGGAGTTTACCCCCGGCGACATGTTCCAGCAAGAGGTGGATGCCTTTGTAAGATGCATCGGCACCGGCGAAAAGCTGGCATCCCACATCGACACAGTGATCCTAACCTCTTCCATCATGCAGGCGATTTATGATTCGGCGGAGCAACATCGGGAGATGTCCGTTTAGCCCATTTTACGATCTCGTACCATAGTACCGACGAGGCTGCCAGCACCAGCGCGATCAACAGCTGCCCTGCTGCCAGTGGCGCCAGCCTTAGAAAATCGTTGAGCGGGCTGTACAGGATCACAAACAGGCCGACAAGGGTCACGATGTTTACCCCCCACATCACCTTGTCTTTGGCCAAACGTTTGATGGATGTAGAAACCGGGTCAATATCCGAACTGTTGACTTGCACCAAGAACAGATTGGCCAGCATAATCACGGCAAGGCCCATAGACCGGGCAGCAGCAGCGTTGCCCGGATTTTGTTGCAGCGATAGGTAGTAGGCCCCAAAGGACGCGGCAAAGATCACCAGGCCCTGCGCCACGCTTTTGATCACTGTGCTTACGGTCAGCAGTTTTTCTTTTGGGTTGCGGGGCCTTCGCTTCATGATGCCGGTTTCCGCAGGCTGCCGTTCCAGCACGATGGAGCAGGTGGGGTCTACGATCAGCTCCAGCAATACCACGTGGAGGGGTAGCAGCATCAGGCTGCCGGGGGGGATGCCTAGGGCCGGCGCAAGCAGGGACGTGAGGGCGATGGGGATGTGGATGGTAAACACATACCCTACCGCTTTGCGGATATTATCGTAGATTCTGCGCCCGTCTTTTACCGTGTCTACGATGGTGGAGAAATTGTCGTCCATCAAAATCAGTTCGGCGGCCTCCCGGGATACCTCGCTGCCCCGTTTGCCCATGGCGATGCCGATGTCCGCGTATTTTAGGGCGGGGGCGTCGTTTACGCCGTCGCCGGTCATGGCCACCACTTCGCCATTGTCTTTCAGCGCCTGTACGATGCGCATCTTATGGGCGGGGATCACACGGGAGAAGATGCTTGCCGTTTGTACGCTCTGGCGCAGCTCATCGTCGGTCATTTGCTCCAGCATGTCGCCGGTAATGATCCCATCGTGGTTTTCCATGCCGATTTGTTTGGCGATAGAGGCGGCGGTGATGCCGTTGTCGCCGGTGATCATCACTACCCGGATTCCCGCCGATTTGCATACAGCGATGTCGTTTTTGATCGAGTCCCTGGGTGGGTCGGCCAGGCCGATCAGCCCATCGAGGGTCAGTGAACAATCCGTAATGTTTGCGGGAATATCCTGTGCATCATTTAGGTGGACGGATGCCACGGCGATCACCCGCAGCCCCTGTTCGCTCATCATGCGATTCTGGCTTTCGGCCAGGGCCCGCTCCTCATCGGTCATCTTGCAGATGGTGAGGATCCTTTCCGGGGAACCCTTGGCGGCGATGATTACCTCGCCGTCGTGAAACCACACGTGGCCCATCATTTTTTGCTCATTCGTAAAGGCGTATTCGGTGAGCAGCTCGCCGCCAAAAAGATGGGTCTTGGGGATGCCCAGCTCCTCGCAGTGGGCCAGCATGGCTTTTTCCATGGGGTCATAAGGGTCGGTTTCGCAGGCAAGGCCCATGGTTTCGTTTAGATGCTCTTGGCTGCCGTTTGCCGCCCAGGTATCCTGCACGGTCATTTGATTGAGGGTGATGGTGCCGGTTTTGTCCACGCATAGCACAGACACCGCGCCCAAGGTTTCTACCGCAGGCAGCCTGCGCACCAGGGATTGCTTTTTGGCCAGCCGCCATGCCCCCATGGAAAGAAACACCGTGAGTATCACCGGGAACTCCTCGGGGATCATGGCCATGGCAAGGGTGATGCCCGATAGGATGCTTGCAACCAGCCGGTCGGCCCAGGGATGGCCGGGGATGTTAAACCAGGTGACCACACCCACCAGCAGGGACAGCCCGGCGGCGATGGCCGCGCAAAACTTTACGATGCTGCCGGTTTGTTTTTGCAGCGGGGTGCGCTCCACGGTTGCGCCCGCCACATGGGTTCCGATTTTGCCGAATTCGGTGGCCCCGCCAATCTTTTCGACCAGCACTGCGCCGGAGCCTTGGATCACCAGGGTCCCGGCATAACAGTAGTCCTTGCGCCAGTAATCATCGGATTTCTCTGCCTTGGCAATCTTCCAAACGCCCTCGGCCTCGCCGGTAAGGGAGGATTCATCCACGCACAGGTCGCTGCATCGTATCACGACACCGTCGGCGGGGATTTTGATGCCCTCGTGGATCAACATCAGGTCGCCGGGCACCAGATCGGCGCTGGGGATTTGCGTTTCTTCTCCGTCGCGGATTACGATGATCTGTGGGGCGGAGAGGTCTTTTAGCGCGTTCAGGGTCTTTTCGGTTTTCCAGCCCTGGATGATGTCGATGCTGATAATGCCGATAACAAACACCAGCATGATGGCCCCGTCCAAGGGTTCGCCGAGCACAAAGTAGATGATGGCCGCGGCAAGCAGCAGCAGGAACATGGGCTCGCACAAGATATGAAACGCCTTTTTAACGAAGCTTTCTTTTTTTTGCGAGGCAAGCTCATTTTTGCCGTATTGTTGTTGCAGCGCCTTTGCTTGTTCAGTGGTCATGGGGATCCCTCCGTCATAAAAAATAAAAACGCACCTATAGGACACTTTACTGTCCCACAGATGCGTATAGTACGCTTCCGTTGCCGCAATCGCGGCCCAGCCCCACAAACCCAAAGGGTTCATCGCCTGCTCAGTTCTATTGCAGCAAGGTACCATAAGCTGAGCGGTTTGTCAAGCAAAATTATCATTATTAGAGAATAATATTTCACTCACTCCCTGTATTTGCGCCAGAGATAAAACCCCAAGCCCGGAATCATAGCGGCAAAGTTTAGCGCAAAGAACCAGCCGAAAAGCGACACGCCATTATCGCCGCCATGCTTGGTAAGCCTGTACGCTGTTCCATACGAAAGGCAGACTTGTACCATTGAACAAATGTACCATAATACCAACAGGATTTCCATTTTTGCTTGCCTCCTCAGTATAATCTCGTTTTCAGGGGTAAGGCCGCACAACTTCTCTCATGCACATGGGATTATCTGGGTCAAAATTAATCACCACAAAGTGTATGCATTGTTCGCATTCGTCTTCTGTTTCTGAAAGAATACCTTTTCGGGGGCAGTGCGCGGCCCATGAAAGAGGCTTGCAAAGTTTAATTTCACAGATATGCATATGCGGCATCATCGCAGGCATTGTCATGGCCTCCTTGATTGCGGTGAGTAGCTTCATCTTACTCTATGCATGCTTTGAAGTCAAATAAAACTCCCCAACCGGCAAGGCCGGAAGGGGAGCCGTTGCTGTTGCCCAAGCGGGGCAGTAGCAGGAGGGATGAAACCAGTGCTCTTACAGGGCGGCAGCGTCGATGACCTGCACGCCGGTGTCGATGCTTACTTCTTCCAGCTCTTCGCCCGTCAGTACCAGAGCGGCGGACATCATGCCAGCATAACCCATGAGATAGGGATCCTGCGCCATTGTGCACAGCAGCCAGCCATCCCGTACCAGGCCCAGGATCGCATCGGACTTGTCAAAGCCCACGCCTACTACGCCCGAATCGCCAGCTTCCATGATCGCGTTACCCACGCCCACGGTGCCGCCTTCGTTGGTGCCGAAGATGCCTACAACACCCTGGGTGATGTAGTTGGCGGCGATGTTCTGGGACTCGGTGGCGTTGCCGTTGCCGTACTGCACCTCAAGAAGTTCAAAGGCAGTGCCTTCAAAAGCCTTGCGGAAGCCGTCTTCGCGCTGTTGGGTGGAGGTGGTGGCGGCATTTACGTTTACGATGCCGATCGCGCCCTCGGTGACGCCAGCGGCGGTAAGGGCGGCCAGCATTTGCTGCCCGGCGGTCTCGCCAGCGTTGGTGTTGTTGGTGGCCAGGGTGGCCAGCGCCGGGAAGTTGGCGGGGGAGTCAACATAGATGAACTGCACGCCAGCTTCGCTGAGCTCCTGGATGGTGGCAACCTGGGTGTCGGGGCCATTGGAGGCCAACAGAACCAGATTCACGCCATCGGCAAAGGCATTGTTCATGCACTCGATCTGAGCGCTGTCATCCTTGCCAACCTGGGGGGCGTCCCACTTGTAGTTGATGACGAGGCCTTCTTCGGCCAGCTCGGCAACCGCGTCGCGGCAGCCTTCGTCAACCGACACCCAGTGCAGGTCCATCAGGTCCATCGTGATAAGCCATACGTTAAAGTCTGCCGCCACCGCGGACGTTGCGCCCAGCATCATGAGCAGGGCAAGTGCCAAAGAGAGTAGCTTTTTCATGGGAATCCTCCTAATTTTTATTCTTAAAACGCGCTTGTGACGCATCTTAATTCTGGATTTTAGTTTGTGGTAGTTGTTTCGCGCAAGCTTGCGGCAGCCTGTTCCGCTTGGGCCCGCAACCGCCTGCTCCTGCCGTCGCGTACGATAATGTCGGCCCATACCGAGATGATAACGATGATGCCAACGCTGATATTTCGGTACGCTACAAACACATTGGCCAGGGATAGGCCATTTTGCATGATACCCCATACGCAGGCCCCCATAATCGTGCCCAGCAGGATACCTTGGCCACCCAAAGTGCTAACGCCGCCGATAACCGACGCGGCCACCGCAAACAGCTCAAATGTCGTACCAGAGTCCATGGTGCCCAAGCCGCCCTGGGCGCATTGGATCAGGCCGGCAACGCAGGCGCAAAACGCACTGACGGTATAGGCCTTCACCACGGTTTTGGTGACGTTGACGCCAGAGAGCTGCGCGGCTTCCCGGTTGCTGCCCACGGCGTAGATGTGCCGCCCGGTTCGGGTTCTGCTGAGCAAAAAGTTAAATACCAACCACAGGCCCAGGGCGATCCATACCGTATTGTAGGGGAAGTTCACGCCAAACAAATTGAACCTGCCGTAGTAAAATACATCGCGGAACAATTGGGCTCCCTGGCCGATGGCGTCGGTGTTGCGGTTGCCGTTCACCACTTGGGCGATGCCGCGGGCGATGGTCATGGTGCCCAGGGTGGCGATAAACGGCGGCAGTTTAACCCGGGCTACCAGCAAGCCGTTGATGATGCCGGTTACGACAGCGGGAATGAATGTAAGCAGTACGGCCAGCCAGGGGTTCACGCCCCTGGTCATCAGCGTGGCCGAGATCATGCAGCTCATGCCCAGCACCGAACCGATGGATAGATCGATGTTGCCGGTGATCAGCACATAGGATTGGCCGATGCCTACGATCAAGAATGGCGCGATCTGGCGCAGCAGGTTGTGCATGTTGCGATCCGAAAGGAAGTTGGGGTTCAACAAACCAAAGATACTGCCCAACACGATGATGCCGAAAAAAACCGTGATGACCTGGCCCATGCCGCGGATTGCGAAGACTCGCTTAACAATGTTTGGTCTTGTCTCTGCCATATTGCTCTGCTCCCTTACTGCTTGACTTCAAACTGTGTGGCCAGCTCCATGATCTTTTCTTGGGTTGCGTCTTCAATGGGCATCTCGCCGGTCACCCGGCCGTCGCACATTACGATGATGCGATCCGAGATGCCCAATATCTCCGGCATTTCGGAGGAAACGAATAGGATGGCAATGCCGCGCTGCTTCAGGTCGTTCATCAGGTTGTAGATTTCAACTTTGGCGGCCACGTCGATGCCCCGGGTGGGTTCATCAAAGATGACTACCCGGGCCTGGCGTGCCAGCCACTTGCCCAGCACCACTTTTTGCTGGTTGCCGCCCGATAGGCTTGCCGCGTCCACATCGATGTGGGGCGCCTTGATGCGCAAGTCTTCCATCGCCTTGTTGGCCATCTTGCGTTCCTGATCGCGCCGCACAAAAGATGTGGGCCCGCAAAGAATATCCAAGTTGGGCAACGCGATGTTTTCGCGTATTACCAGGCGGGTGCATAGCCCGTCGCGCTTGCGGTCTTCCGGCACCAACACCACGCCCCGTTTGATGGCGTCTTCGGGATGGCGGATGTCGATCTTGCTGCCGTCGAGCCAAATCTCGCCGGAGCTGGTGGCGTCTACGCCAAAGATGGCCCGCATGGTTTCGGTGCGCCCCGCACCCATCAGGCCCGCAATGCCCACGATCTCACCCTCGCGTAGCGATAGGCTTACATTGCGCACCAAGCGCCCTGCGTTCAGGCGTTTTACCTCAAATACGGTTTTGCCCACTTTGCAGGTGACACGGGGGAATTTTTCGTTGATCTCCCGGCCCACCATGTTGGCGATGATCTCTGGCAGCGTGGTGTCGGCCAGGTTTGTGCAGGTGATGAATTCCCCGTCGCGCAGGATGGTCACACGGTCAACGATATGCTGCAACTCATCCAGCCGGTGGGAAATGTAGATGATGCCGCGACCCTCTTTCCGGAGCCGATGGATGATGATGAACAGATCGTCGATTTCTTTGGCGGTGAGGGCGGAGGTGGGTTCGTCCATGATCAGCACTTTGGCGTCGGTAGCCAGGGCCTTGGCGATCTCTACCATCTGCTGCTTAGAGATGGCTAGGTTGCCCACGATGGTATCGGGATCCAAAGCGATATTCAGCCTGCCCAGCACTTCCCGGGCGGCTTGGGTCATCTCCCGGCGGCAAAGCCTGCCGTTGCGAACGATCTCGCGCCCCAAAAAGATATTTTCAGTCACCGTTAGGTGCTGGCAAAGGTTTAATTCTTGGTGGATAATTGCCACGCCCAGCTCTTGCGCCCGCAGTGGCGTTAGGTGTTCTGCGATTTGACCAAAAAGCCGCACCGTGCCCCCATCCTTCGCAAATACGCCGCTCAGGATTTTAACCAGCGTAGACTTGCCCGCGCCGTTTTCGCCCAGCAAGGCGTGCACCTCGCCGGGGCGCAGGGAGAAATCCACCTCCTGCAGCGCGCGAACGCCGGGGAAGCTCTTGGTGATGCCGCGCATTTCAACCAGGTTCGCTGTCATGATCGCACCAATCCTTACAGAGCTTTTCGTACCATTTGCCTATAGTATAGCGGATGAATGGGCTTTGTGGAGCAGGAGATTTTTTAGGATTACCGGAAAAAACATTGATTTGGGGTAAAAAAAGAAGCGGCAAGACGGCTTTCGCCATGCCGCCACCTTGCTTGTGCCTTGTTCACTTTTCCATTTGATTAGCTGGAACCGGCATCACCCATAACTCCATTTTGCACACCTCGGGACTTGCACTGATGTATTTTTCCGCTGAAAAGGGCTGTATGGATATATTGTGCTTTGGGAGCCAAACGCCAAATAGATACTTCATGCTTTTGCCCAACGCGGATGTTGTTAGTTCTTCAAAACTCTCCGCTTCAATAGAACATACAACATATTTGGCGGCAGCGAGTTCCCAAGTCACATAATCATCGTATGCCGTTGTGCCCGGCATTGCGGAAGCGCCTGCAAAATAGGTAAAAGCGCCATCATTTTCGCCCATGGTGGATACCGCCAGCTCCATGCCGCCGGTTTTTATCCCTTTTATGTGGGCTTTTTGCTTATGAAACCTATCCCACAATAATCCCGGCACGTCAATGCCTGTTGTTTCGCCCAGGGGTGTTTGCTCTGATACCAAAACAGGCCCTGATAAGCCAATAAAAAGTTCGGGAGCATCGATTCTTTTGCGCGATATTTCCAAAACAATGTTTTCGGTAATCAGCGGCACATCTTCGTCAACCAATGTGTAATCTAGCAATAAATCGGGCTTTATGATCTGATTGAGCCGCACAGGATGATTGCGGTATTCCATTGGTGTTATTCCAAACGCACCCTTAAATGTTTTTGTAAAATGTTCATGGCTGTTGAAGCCATGTTCGAGGGCAATATCCAATATGCGTTTGGTTTTATCCTCGAGGATGTCACACGCTCTTGCCAACCTGCGCATTTTGATGTATTCATTTACGGGACGCTTTACAAGGCGGCTAAACAAACGTTGAAAATAAAAAGGCGAAAGTGCGGCAACCTTTGCCAATTCTTCGGGCGAAATTCTTTGCGCTAAGTTATCCTCGATGTAATCCACTACCTTTTGGATTGCTTCCCATGCATGCATAACATAACCTCCATTATTGTTGTGCCCCTATTCTACAGCATAAAAAAGCTGTTTGCTTGTTTTAGAATGCTCTTTTCAGCATCATCTAGCATCCCGCCGCCCAATGTGCTAAAATGGTCCGGGCGCTCATAGCCTTCTTTGCGGAAGGAGTGAGCAATCGTGAGGTTCAAACGCAGCGACGTAGAACGAATGCTGATCGCCGGCGCGGCGGGGTTGGTGCTGCTGCTGGCGGTGCGGGGAGGGGAAACCAACCTGCCTTTGGAAAACGTGTACGAAGAACCCTTCGACCAGATTCCTGTGGAGACCGTGATCGCCAGGCCCGTTGGGCCCACCCAGTCCACGGTGGTGTACTATCAGGATGGCGACGGCTACCTGGTGCCGGTGCAGCGGCAGGTTGGCAAACAAGAGGGCATTGCCAAGGCCACACTGGGCCTGATGGTAAAGGATGTGTACAACGACATGGAGGCGGCCCGCCTGGGCCTGCGCACCGTGATCCCAGAGGGCACCTCCTTTGACCTGAACATTGCCGGGGGCCGTGCCCGCATCGACGTAAGCAAGGAAGCCCTAGCCACCATCGACGCCGAGCAGGAAACCAACATGGTGTCCGCGGTGGTATACGCCCTCACGGAGTTTCCCACCGTAACGGAAGTAGAGTTTTTGGTAGACGGGCAAAAACGCAGCAAACTGACCCACGGAACCGATGTATCCGGCGTGTTCTATCGGGAGAGCCTGAACCTGGAAAGCGTAGACGGTGTGTGGAGCACCGCAACCCTGGCCGATGCCAGGCAGGTGCAACTGTACTTCCCCTCAGAGAGCGGCAGGCTGATGGTGCCGGTGACCCGTTTGGTGTATTCCGAGCCGGACATCAACACCGCCATGCTGGAGCTGGCCAAGGGGCCCCGGCAAGACAGCGGCTTGCAACAACCCCTACCCGAAGATGTGGGGCTGGTGGACGTAAAGGTATCGGGCAACACGGCCACGGTGAGCTTCACCAAGGAGTTTGTGCAGATCGCCGAGCAGTCCGACGGTGGCCTCCAGGCCCTTCGTGCGCTGATGCTCACCTGCACCCAATACCCGGGCGTTACCAATGTAAAGATTATGGTGGACGGCAAGGAATACACGCCCCCGGTGCCCCAGGAGCAGACCACATTCGCCAATGTAGCCGATATGATCGTAGACAGTTTCCCGGAGATCGAGTTCGAATAAGCTATTATGATGGGAAACCGGTTGGTTTCCCAATCTCTTTAACAAAGAAGGGGACAAGCTATGGAAATTTTGGGTAGAGCCGATGGCCGCAGAGCCGACGAACTGCGCCCGGTGACCATGGAGCCAGGATTCGTGCGCACCGCCACCGGTTCCTGCCTGATCACCTGCGGCGGCACCCGGGTGATCTGCACCGTAAGCGCCGAGGCCGGTGTCCCTCCGTTTTTGAGCGGGAAGGGGAGCGGCTGGCTCACCGCCGAATACGCCATGCTGCCCGCCTCCACGGGCCGGCGCAAGCAGCGGGATTACTTAAAGCGAGACGGGCGCAGCGTGGAGATTCAGCGGTTGATCGGCCGCACGTTGCGGCAATCTGTAGATCTAAATCGCCTGGGTGAACGCACCCTCACTGTAGATTGCGACGTGCTGGAGGCCGACGGCGGCACCCGGGCCGCCGCTATCACCGGCGCCTTTGTGGCGCTGGTGCAGACAATTGACGCCCTGATTGCCCAGGGGCGGCTCAAGGAATCGCCCATCGTAAAGCAGGTGGCGGCGGTGAGCTGTGGTTTGGTGGCGGATATCCCATGCCTGGATTTATGCTATGCCGAAGACAGCGCCGCCCAGGTAGATCTGAATTTGGTGATGGACGGCACCGGCGGCTGCATTGAGGTGCAGGGCACGGGGGAGAAGCGCGCCTGCACCATGGAGGAGCTGCAAACGCTGCTGGCCCTGGCCCAGCGCGGCATTGAGCGATTGGTGGAGTTGCAGCGCCAGGCCCTGGGAGAGGCGGCGGCGCTCATCGCGCCCAAACCCAAGTTGGTGGCCGCCACCAACAATCCCCATAAAGTAAGAGAGCTGCAAAAATTGCTGGGGGAACGCTACGACATTCTTTCGGATTGTTCCATTGAAGTAGAGGAAACCGCCGATACATTCGAAGGCAATGCCGCCCTCAAGGCCGAGGCGCTGCTGGCCGCCACCGGCCTGTCCTCCGTGGCGGACGATTCCGGGCTGGAGGTGGACGCACTTCTTGGGCAGCCTGGCGTGCGTTCGGCCCGTTATTGCGGCCAACACGGAAACGACGAGGCCAACAACGATCTGCTGCTCCAAAACCTGGCTAACGTGGCCGCTCCCCGAACCGCCCGTTTTGTATCGGCCATCGCCCTGGCCCGGCCCGGCAAGCCAACCCTTATCGTGCGTGGGACCTGCGAGGGAAGCATTTTGTTTGAACGGCATGGAACAGGCGGTTTTGGTTACGATTCGTTGTTTTTGCCGGCCGGCGGCGAAAAGTCGTTTGCGGAAATAACAGAAGAAGAAAAGAATGCAGTGAGCCACCGGGCCCAGGCCGTGGCCAAACTACTGGAGGCGCTGAACAATGAGTAGGGCAGTGCGCATCGGCGTGCTCAGCGATACCCATCGGGATGAAGCCGCCATCCGCCAAGTTTTGAAACGTTTGTTGGCGGCAGGGCCTCTGGATGCCCTCTGTTTTTTGGGGGATTGTGCGGCGGACTTGCGTGTGATAGAAGCCAACCTGCCGCAGGGCCATAAAACAGCGGTTTATGCCGTGCGTGGCAATAACGATGTGTTTGCTGCCGAGACCGATGAACTTACCGTTTCTTTGGGTGGCAAAAAGCTGCTGCTAACCCACGGGCACCGGCAGCGCGTGAAAATGCATCGATTGGGTTTGCTGCTGCACGCACGGGAACAGGGGGCCGATGTTGCGTTATTTGGCCACACCCACCGGCCCGAATGCAGGTACGAGCAGGGCATATTGTTGCTGAATCCCGGCGCGGCATGTAGGGCGAATCCTGCCTGGGCCGAGTTGGTGATACGGGATGGAGTGGTAACTCCCAGGCAATTCACAATGATGGAAGGGGATGAAGTATGAGCTATTTTTCATATTTAAGTTGCAATAGGGAGCTTCCAACCGGCTTCTTTGGAAAACCGCCGAAAGCCATCTATCCTAGTTATGATGCCTATCGTTCTTCTCCCGATTATGTTGTTCCGCAAGATCTGCTTACGGGCAAACCTCGAAAAATTGATGAAAACGACATCACGGCTTGCCTTAAGGGCAATGTGATTGTGTATGCAACCAATGAAGATTCCGGGGGCGTTCGTATTACACCGTATTCACCGATTGTTACAATATGCGGAACGCAAAAGATAGACGACGATGTAAGTTGCTATTTCACTTTTCCGTTTCGATACAATACCACTGGCCACCGTAGTAGTTTAGAAAAGTACCTATGTAAGTATTTGCAACCGGGCGATCAAGCGCAGCATTTGACTTGTTGGGCCGGAGGCGGGAAATCCAAAAGCGATACATGGGAAGAAAAGACTATCGATTTACAATGGGTGATTGATAACAATGGTTGGGCAGAATATACCAGGATCAAAAACAATAGCACTGTGCTGTTTCTGGCGCCGAAAGCGCCCTTGCCGGAGATCGATATCTACCCCGTGAAAAATCCTGATTTCTCTTGTCAAATCATTCAAGAGGGCGGTTTTGAAGCATTCACCGCAAGCTCGGCATCCGCACAGGGCATAGGTTTTTGATTTTTCTTGATTGATACCGCAAGCGCTCAGGCCGGGCGATCCCGCGGCACATGGCGTATAGCGCTTATTGCTGCTTCCTTCCGGACCTGACAAGATTCGTGCCCCGCCATTGCACAGGACCCGGCCGTCATCGCGCTTGTGGCCAGGTTAGTATAGCGCACAAGTGGGGAAAAAGCAACTGAGTATATTTTTTCCAACAAACTTGCCGTTAATCAAAGCGCTGTGCAGAATCCCTCCACCACTGCGGTGGTTCCCCTCCCTGTAACAAGGGAGGTAAGGGCTGAGAACGAAAACTCTGCTAAAATCCTATACCCCCCTTGTTGAAGGGGGGAGGGCCACCGCAGTGGCGGGGGGATTCAAAAGCGGCGATGTGGAAACAACACCGCAATCCAAATCAAACACCCATTCAAAAAAAGCGCTACAATCCCAAACAGAACGGGAGGTGAGGAGCATGTACGAGTGGCACAGGCAGGTGCAAAAGATCGTGGACGATATCGATCAATGCATCGCGAATCGAGATGACGACGGGCTGACCCTGCGGGTGATCGCCAAAGAAAGCGGGTATTCCGAATATCATATGTCGCGCAAGTTCCAAAGCCTGTCGGGCATCTCATTGCGGGATTATTTACGAAAGCGGCGCATCGCCTTTGCGCTGATCGACGTACGCGACACGGCCAAAAGCCTGCTGGACATCGCCGTGGACTACGGGTTTTCATCCCACGAGGCGTTCTGCCGGTCATTTAAGGCGGCGTACGGCATCCCGCCGAGCACGTTTCGGCTAAAACCCAGGCCGGTGGTACTCCGCACAAGGCTCATCACTTTTGACCGCTACTTTATGGGGTTAGGGGAGATTGGAATGGTAAAATCCACACAGGAAATCAAGGTGTACTTCGTGTCGATCCCGGCGCACAAGTTTTTGCACATCAAAAACTACGAGAGTGACGGCTACTTCGATTTCTGGGAGAAGCAGGACTTGATTCCAGGGGAGGACTGCGACACGGTGGCCGGCTTACTGGACAGCATCAAGGGCAAGCTGGACGGGGAAGACGGCGTGATCGGCAAATTCAGCGGCCAGATTATGGGGCGGATTTTTGAGGGCGGCAAAGTGCCTGAGGCCTATGGGGTGCGCCTGCCCGCGGACTATGCGGGCGAGGTTCCCGCGCCGATGCAGATGCTGGACGTACCGGAAGCCGAGTACATCGTGTTTGAGCATGGCAGCTTTGATTACGAGCAGGAGTGCGAAACGGTGTACGACAAAGTGCAGGCCGCGGTGGACGGCTTTGATTATGCCAACACGGATTACGCCCTAGACAATGCGGCTGGGCGCGTGGGGTACTACTTTTTTGATCCCGAGCGGTATATCAAGCGTGTTTTGCCGGTGAGGCGGAAATAACCGTCATTGCGAGCGCAGCGAAGCAATCCAGAAAGCGATTACTGGATTGCTTCGCTGCACTCGCAATGACGGCGCATCCCTCACGTAAAACACAAATCCGGGAATTTAAAATCGCCCAGTTCGCAGTCCGCGCCCCGCACAAACAACGGGTCGCCGTCAAACTCCTCCCAGCGAAAGGGCGCATCCAGCCCGTCGGGCACAAAACCGAATTCCACACGGCGTACGCCGGTAAAGGGCAAGTGGGCCGCCAGCTCCTCCCAACACACCGGGCCCAGGGCAAACAAAGCATGCAAGTGGAGCGTCGCTCCTTCCTGTGATGCCACCACCAGCGTTTGAAGTGCCGGTATCTCGTACAGGCAGGCCTTATACGGCCCCAAGTGAATATGAAAAAGGGTGATGGTATCCGTGTTGGCGCAGTCCAGCACGTTTGAGAATACCTTGTGCCCCCGTACATAGCGCGCCACTTTGGGGTCGTCGAAAGCCAGCTTTACGGTTGGGCAGGCATTGTCGATGGCGCAGTCTAGCACCGGCAGCTTTTCCCGAACAGGTCGAAAGCCAAAGCGGGGGTAAAAGTCCAACACACTTTCGTTGGCAGACAGATACATGGGCGTGTTGGGATAGCACTGGATCACATGCTCCATCAGCAAACGGGCATACCCTTTGCCACGATGGTTTGGATCGGTGCATACCGCGCCCACAGACAGCGCTTCGATGAGTTTCCCCCGCCACAGCATTTGGGTCTTAAATACGCAGATGTTGGACACAATGGGGCCGTCTTCGTTGTCCAGGGCCAGGGCATAACTTTCATAGCGCTCATCCCATAAGTTTAGATCGTACCAAAAGGTGAAGTCCAAAAAGATGGGGGAGAGCAATGCGTTGAGCCGGCGTTGATAGTCCTTGTTGTTGGAGTTATTGAATAGGATAGGCATGGGTGTTCCTCCTCGCTCGATTTGCCATTTTATTTGTTCAGTTACATTCTTTTTAGGTTCTTTTTGACCCGGATGGCCCGCTTAATACGTTTCAACGGGCGGGCCACCTTACGTTTGGATTTCATGGCGTGTGCCTCCATTATTGCCCGCGTAGCGCTTGGCCGTTTCCCAATCATTGTCTAGAAAAGCTTGGTACAGTTCCTTGTCGATCCGGCTTGGCTTTACGCGGGCAAAGATTTCTTGGTTCCAGGTGGTGTTGCAGCGTTCGCAGCGGTAGATCAGCCAGATATCCAGGTGTTTTCCGTTTGCATTCACACGAAACTTGCCACTGCACACGAACCTGCTGGTTTTTTTGCACTTGCTGCAATGGCGCGAACGGGTGGGGGCGTCTGGCCCAACCCCGCGCCGGTTTTTTCGTTCCATATGGCTTCCTCTTGACTTTCCAGTCGAAGCCATGACGACAAAGCAAAGCGCCCCCTTCCAAAAATCAAGGAAGAAGGCGCGAACAAATGAGCGAGCATGTTACCCATCGCACGGCTTCACTTAATTTTTTGAAGGCGCATAGCACATAAAAGCATCAAAACTAATGTGATGCTGCTTGAACTATGCCGATCGAAAATTAAGCGATAGCTGGCATTGGATGCGCTCCTTTCTATGACTATGTCGTGTGGTCGTTGTTATTGTTTATTGTTGCTTGTTCCTTCTTTCGGTAAAGAACAAAGGCTCTTATTGCAGCGCATAGCGTGTATGTAAAAAAGAGCGGTAAAATAGTAAAATAGCCACCTTGATACCACCGCCGGGTTCTTAAGAATAATTCGGGGGCATCAAACAAATACATCGCTATTTCTGGAATGCACATCAAAAAAAGGAGAAAGATAGATGCAATGTGGGCAAAAAGCATGCTTTTGCGCTTGTAATCCTTTTTGCTAAATGTAAGAATAGCGAATATTATGCCAGAAATAACATAGGCAAGAGATAGCCAGTACATGGAACGATGGTCGAAAGTAAGCCTACGCACGGTTTCAGTGCTTATTGTTATTTGTTGCGTAACAACGAGGAATACCACCGGCCAAAGCGCGATTGCCAGAACATGCGCTATGTGCATATGTTTTTTCATTTGAGATCATTCCTGTCATGTCAGTTAATAACATTATAGCATAGCTTGGCGATTTCGTCTAGGATGCGATGGGACAAAGCCTGCTTGGTCATTTGCGGCAGGTTGATTTCGTTTTCTGCTGTGATCAAAGAAGCGATGTTGGTATTAACGTCAAAGCCCGCGCCGGGGAGCGATACATCGTTGGCTACCACCAGATCGGCATGTTTGCGGAGCAGCTTTACCCGTGCGTTTTCGGCAAGCTTCTCGGTTTCGGCGGCAAAAGCCACAATGATTTGGCCGGGCTTTTTGCCCTCGCCTACAGCGGCGGCTACGTCTGGGTTTTGCACCAGGCGCAGCATCAATGGATCATCGTTTTGTTTTTTGAGTTTATTAGGAGCTATGGTTTCAGCCCGGTAATCGCCGGGGGCAGCCGCTTGGATGATTATGTCGTGCGACTGTGCATGGGCCATCATCAAATCCTGCAACTCCAGCGTGGTGCCAAAACGTTCAACGTTGGCTCCTGCGGGTGGGTTTAATGCAACAGCTCCGGTGAGCAATAACACCTCTGCGCCACGGGACAACGCCGCCTCTGCAAGGGCATAGCCCATTTTGCCCGAAGAACGGTTGGAGATGTAGCGCACCGGATCCAATGGCTCCCGTGTGGGCCCGGCGGTGATCAGCACGCGCTTGCCCGCCAAATCCTGTTTGGCGCAAAGGCATGCGCACACACGATCCACGATCACATCGACTTGAGCCAACCGGCCCGCGCCCTCGTCGCCGCAAGCCAGGCGGCCACTCTCAGGCTGGATGATCCCCACGCCCCGGGCTGTGAGCACATCTAGATTTTGGCCCATGGCAGCGCTTTCCCACATGCCGGTGTTCATGGCCGGAGCCACCAGCACCGGTGCGCGGGTGGCCATCACGGTGGTGGTGAGCATGTCGTCGGCGATACCGTTGGCCATTTTGCCCAGCACATTGGCGGTGGCGGGGGCGATCAAAAAAGCGTCGGCGCGCTTGGCCAACGCGATGTGCTCCACCTCCCAGGTAGCGGGCCGCTCGAATAGATCGCAGGCCACCGGGTGGTTCGACAGGGTTTCAAACGTGAGCGGCGCCACAAAGGCGCAGGCGCTTTTGGTCATGATCACATACACCTGTGCGCCCAGCTTTATCAGGCGGCTGGTGATTTCCGCCGCCTTGTAGGCCGCGATGCCGCCGGTAACGCCCAGAACCACCGTTTTGCCGTGTAGCATACAATCCATCCTTCAAACCGGAAGTCCGCGAGAGCAACGGGACGCCGAGGGCGGCGTCCCCTACGGAAGCGCATGGCCGTAACTTTGTAGGGGACGCCGCCTTCGGCGTCCCGTTGCCTGCCGTAGCGGGGGATTCTATTCCTCGTCAATATTCGTAGCCCGGTCGTAGGCGATCAGCCCGCGGTTCACTTCCTCCACGGCTACGCATACCGCCTTCACTTCCTTGGTGTCGATCAGCGGCTGCACACCGCCCACCAGTTGCCTGGCCCGTTTGGCTACCTCTACCACCAGCGTGTAGCGGCAATCTACCTTATCCAACAAAGTTCCGATGGGGGGATTGGTCATGGGCATACAAATTCCTCCTTATTCTACCGGAATGTCCGGGATGAACCGCGTGGTGCGTTGCCTTTCGGCGGCTACGATGGAGCGCAGCAAGGCCATGGATTTGTCCACCGTGTCGTTTACGATGACATACTGATACTTGGCGAGCTGATCGATTTCGCCCTTGGCGTTGTTTAGGCGGCGCTCAATCTCGCTCTGCTGATCGGTATTGCGGGTATGCAGGCGCTTGCGAAGTGTGGCATAAGAGGGGGGCAGGATAAACACCGTGACACAATCCGGCATGGCGGCGGCCACGCTGCGTGCGCCCTGGGAGTCGATGTCCAGCAGCACGTCGCGCTCGGCTTCCAGGAGGCGCCGCACCTCCTCCCGCAGGGTTCCATAGCGGTTGCCGTGCACCAGGGCGCACTCCAAAAAGTCGCCGTTGTCCACATGGCGCTGGAATTCGTCACCGGATAAGAAGTGATAGTGTTTGCCGTTTTCTTCGCCCTCGCGCCGTCCCCGTGTGGTGGCCGATACCGAAAACTCAAACCGTGGATCCTCCTGAAGCAGCTGGGTACACAGCGTGCCCTTGCCCGCACCGGAAGGGCCGGAGATGACCAGCAGCATGCCTTTTCGTGTGTATGGCATGGGTTAATCCTCCTCTTCGTCGGCGATGCCGGTATTTTCCTTAGCGCTTAGGCGATGGGCCACGGTTTCCGGCTGCACCGCCGATAGGATCACATGGTCGCTGTCGGTGATGATCACAGCCCGTGTGCGCCTGCCGTAGGTGGCGTCGATGAGCTGGCCCCGCTCCCGGGCGTCTTGTACGATACGTTTTACGGGCGCGGAATCCGGGCCCACGATGGCGATCAGCCGGTTGGCCGATACGATATTGCCAAAGCCGATGTTAATGAGTTTGATGCCCACGCGTACCTCCTTGGGTTTTTGGAAACGTTACTCGATATTTTGCGCCTGCTCCCGCAACTTTTCGATCAGGCCCTTTACGTCTACCACCCGAGAGGTGATCGCCAGGTCTGAAGCCTTGGAGCCGATGGTGTTGATCTCGCGGTTGAGTTCCTGAATCAAAAAATCCAGCCTGCGGCCCACGCCATCGGTTCCGGAGAAGGCGGCGCGCATTTGCTCGATGTGGCTGGCCAGGCGGACAAGCTCCTCGTCGATGGCGCAGCGGTCGGCATAGATGGCCACTTCTTGGGCCAGGCGTTGGGGATCGACGGGTGTGTCCAGCAACTCGGCCAGGCGGCCTTGCAACTTTTCTTGATAGGCGCGTACCACCAGCGGGGCACGCTCGGCGATCTGGTTGGCGGCGGTTTCAATATTGGATAACTTTGCCAGCATGTCGTCGCGCAGCGCCTCGCCCTCGCGGGTACGCATGGCGCAGGCCTCATCGCAAGCAAACCTCAGCGTTTCTTCCAGCAGGGCGATCACCGCGTCGCGGTCTTCCTCCTGTTCGGATACCACCAGTACATCGGGCAGGCGCGCGTAATCGGCCACAGATAACCCGGTGTCCGTTTGAACGGTAGCATGGATGCTATCAAATGCGTTGCGATAGGCCGAAAGCAGCGCGGTATCCACGCTCACCGTGCGGGCGTCGGTGCGGGTGTTTCGGTAGTTGATGGTTACATCCACATGGCCGCGCCGTATCTGGGCGGATAGTACCTTGCGGATGGGATCCTCTAAAAAGCCTAGGGAGCGGGGCATACGAAAGGCGATATCCAAAAACCGATGGTTTACGGTTTTGACTTCCACAGTCATTTCACGGCCATCCTGTTGGTTTTGTTTGCGGCCATACCCGGTCATGCTTTGCACGCTATATCCTCCACACGCTTTTCATCGGATGAGATCATACCATAGGATGGGGGAATTGGCAAGATTATGGCGCGCCCAACGCCCGATAAATCTCGTCCCCCTCCGGCGGGGGCAGGGGTGTTTCGCGTTGGCCGCACAGCAGAACTCGCTCCGGCCCGGCAGTAAATTCGCCGATGATGGCAGCATGAATTTCCTGCTGGCCGAGCGTTTCGCAAAGCATTTCGCCGTTTGGGTGGGCGATCAGCATCACCCCGCTGGAAATCAGCCGCAAGGGGTCGATGCCCAGCGCATCGCATAGCTTGCGTGTAACCGGACGCACGGGGATGTCGTCCAATCGCAGGCACAGGCCCAAACCCGATGCCTCGGCCATCTCCCAGGCTGCGCCCAGCACACCGCCCTCGGTGGCATCGTGCATGGCGGTGGCTCCGGATTGGGCGGCGATCCGGCCTTCGGGCAGTACGCTCAGTTTGCCGATCAGCCTATGGGCCTCCGACAATTCTAGCTCGGTAAGCGAGTTGCGCAGTTTGTGAGCGGCATCTTGGGCCAGGATGGCCGTGCCCTCCAAGGCGGCTTGTTTGGTCATCACCAGGGCGTCGCCGGGGCGCGCGCCGCCGGTACGCTTTAGCGCTTCTAACTTTACCCGCCCCACCACCGTGGAGGAGAGCACCATGCGCCGCACCGCATCCGTGACCTCGGTATGACCGCCGATGATTTGCAGGCCTTGGGCGGCGGCTTCTTCTGCCGCCTCCCGTACCACCTTGCCGATATCTTCGGGGGTAGCTTCCGGTGGGGCCAGCACGGTGAGCAGTACACCCAGGGGCTCCGCGCCCGCCGCGGCCACATCGTTCACCGAAACCTGCACGGCCAGCTGCCCAAGCTTTGAACCCGCTGCGGTGATGGGATCGGTGGATAATACGCAGGCTTCATCGCCAAAGCGCAGGGCCGCGCAGTCCTCGCCCACGCCCGGACCCAGCAGCACATCGTTGCGGTTGGGGCCCAGCTCGGACAAAATGAGCCGTTGTAATTCAAAGTTGGTTAGTTTGCCTGTGCGCATATCTTCATCCTTCACCAATCATTTGCAAAAACTCAGCTTCGTCGATTACCCGGACACCTAGCTTTTGCGCCTTGGCCAGCTTGTTTCCGGCGGCCTCACCGGCCAGCACCAGGCCGGTTTTGGCCGATACGCTGGACACGGTTTTGCCGCCGTGGGCTTCGATCAGTTTTTCGGCCTCGCTGCGGGCAAGGGTGGGCAGTGTGCCGGTGAGAACCACGGTGAGGCCACTGAGCGCACCTTGTTTTAATTCGGCCTGCATGGGTTGCGGCGACACCCCAGCCTCCAGCAGCCGCCGCACCAACGCCCGGTTTTCCGGCTGGGCAAAGTATTCTACGATGCTAGCCGCTACCACCTGGCCTACTTCATCTACTTGTTGCAGCGTCTCCTCGCTTGCCGAGGAGAGGGCCTCCAACGTGCCAAAGGCCCGGGCCAAATCCCGGGCGGTTTTGCGGCCCACGTTTGGGATGCCCAGCGCAAATAAAAAGGCATCCAGCGGGCAATCTCGGCTTTTTTGCAGTTCTTGTTGCAGCTTATCGGCCTTTTTTGCGCCAAAGCCCCGCAGGGCTATCATCGCTTCAGGGGTCAAAACGTACAGACCGGCGGGATCGCGCAGGCTCAGTTCGTCGTAAAACAGCTCGGCGGTTTTTTCGCTGAAGGCCTCGATGTCCATGGCGTCGCGACAGGCAAAATGGGCCAGCCGTGCCACGGTCTGCGGGCGGCAAGTGTTGCGATTTAGGCAAAATAAATGCGCTCCTCGCTCGGCCAGGGGTTGTCCGCAGGCCGGGCAGGCGGCGGGCGGTTCGATGTTGCGCCGGCCTTCGGTAGTGTCTTCATCTACCACGCCCAATATCTCCGGGATTACGTCGTTGGAGCGGCGCACCCACACCCGCGCGCCGATGCGTATTTTTTTGCGCTGGATATCACCCCAGTTATTGAGGGTGGCCCGCTGGATCGTGGCTCCAGCTAACTCAACGGGAGCCAGATGAGCCAGGGGCGTAAGCTTGCCGGTGCGGCCCAACTCCCAGGTTATGTCCAGCAGCTCGGTGGTGGTCTCTTCGGCTTCGAATTTATAGGCCACCGCCCAGCGGGGGAATTTGTCGGTATAACCCAGGACGTTTCGGGTAGCTTCGTCGCAGATTTTGATCACTGCGCCGTCGATCAGGAAGTCCAGCTCGTTTCGGCGGGCGTCGATATCCTGCACTAGTTGCAACGCTTCATCAACTGAATGGGCGATCTGAAAGTAGGGGCTCACCGGCAGTTGATTCTCTTGAATAAAGGCCATCATCTCGCGATGATCGGCAAAACTTTTTTCTTCAATATAACCCACTTGATAAAAGAAAACGTCTAACGAACGCTCCGCCGTTACTTGAGGATCCAGGTTGCGCAGCGCACCGGCCGCGCCATTGCGGGCGTTTTTCAGTGGCTCAGCGTGGGTTTTGTTGTATGCTTCCAAAACAGAAAGGCGCATGATTGCCTCGCCGCGCACCTCCATGCGACCAGCAAACGAAACCCGCTCCGGCACATGACGCACGGCCCGTGCTTGGGCGAGAACCGCCTCGCCCACCTCGCCGTTGCCCCGGGTGGCGGCCTGGGTTAGCACGCCGCCCTCGTAGGTGAGGTTGATGGCGATGCCGTCGAACTTATACTCTACGGCATAACACAAAGGCGGGAGCGACCCATCCTTCTCCCGTAGTTTTTCGCAACGGTTTGCCCAGTCGGCCAGTTCTTGGGGGGACTGGGTCTTGCCCAAACTCCACAGGCGAGCCAGGTGCCGGTGGGGCGCAAAGGCCGCAAGGGTTGCTCCGCCCACCTGACGGGTGGGGGAGTCGGGCAATCGCACACCGGTTTCTTCTTCCAAACGCCACAGATTATCGTAAAGGGCGTCCCACTCTTTATCCGATATCAGCGGTTGATCCAGCACGTAATAAGCGTGGGCGGTTTCGTTCAGGCGATCCACCAACGTGCGCATGCCTTCCGGCTCGGGTGCGTTGGTGGCGGTTTTATGTTCCATGCGCGACGCTCACTCCTTCAATCGGCGGTAAGACGATGGTGGGGGCAGCGGGACGCCGAGGGCGGCGTCCCCTACAGGGTTACGGCCATGCGTTTCTGTAGGGGATGCCGCCCTCGGCATCCCGCCGCTTTTGCCTAATCTATTTTGCAACTTTTACAATGGGCGCGATGGATATAGCAAATTCCTTTGCGCCGTAAGCGGCAAATTCAATGGTAATGCGGGCGTCGGCGCCTTTGCCGTTAAGACCGGTGACATTGCCTTCGCCAAATTTTTTGTGCAGAACCCGGTCGCCCACGTCAAACAACGTGGGCCCAACCGCCTGCCCGGCAGCAATGGAAGGCACCATCACCGCGTTGCCAAAGCCCTTTTGTACGCCAGGTATGCGCAGCGTGCCTGCACGGCCGCCGCCAAAGTCGGTGATGGGTTGGCGTTGGGCGCGGGCGCTTTGTGGCTCCCGGCGCTCCTGGCCGGTAGAAGGGAAAGCCGTTTCCTTGCGTAAGGCGCCGCTTTCGTCCAGCAGCCGCCGGGGAATTTCACTTAAGAAGGGGGAAGGGGGATTGTGCAGCATTTGGTTAAACAGCATGCGTTGGGTGGCGTGGGAAAGGTGCAGCATATCCCTGGCGCGGGTGATGCCCACATAGCATAGACGGCGCTCCTCTTCCAAACGTTCCGGGTCCATCAGCGACCGGCCGCTGGGGAAGATGCCCTCCTCCATGCCGGTGATAAACACGATAGAGAATTCCAGGCCCTTGGCGCTGTGCAGCGTCATCATGGTAACGGATCGTTGCTCGCCTTGCAGGCCGTCTAGATCAGTCACTAAAGCAACGTTCTCTAAAAAGCCTTCTAAAGTGGGCTCCTCGGCCTTTTGTGCAAATTCCTGTACCGCGCCGCCGAATTCCTTCATGTTTTCCAGCCGGTTTTGCGCTTCTTCGGTACGCTCCCGCTCATATTGGGCGGCCAGCCCGGTTTCTTCGATCAGCAAGTCTACAAAGGCGGGCAACTCCATGGTGTGGCGCAGGGCGGTGAGTTTGGTGAGCAGTTGGGCAAAATCGCCTACGCACTTGCGGGCACGGGAGGCTAGGGATTCCGGTGGCTCCAGCATCGCCGAAAAAAGCGAATACTGCTTTCGTTCGGCATGGCCTACCAGCTCTGCGATCGTAGCATCGCCAATGGAGCGTTTGGGTTGGTTGATGATCCGGCGCAGGGACACGTCGTCGGCGGGATTAACGATCACCCGCAGATAGGCCACGATGTCGCGAATCTCCTTGCGGTCGTAAAAGCGTGTGCCGCCAAATACCCGGTAGGGGATGCCCGCGCGCACCATCATTTCTTCCAGCACGCGGGATTGGGCGTTGACCCGGTACAGCACCGACATCTTTTGATAGCTATGGCCCGCTTGGGTGAGCTGATGCATACGGTCGCAGACCCAGGCGGCTTCCTCCCGCTCGTCTCCGGCCTTAAACAGGCAGATGGGCCGCCCTTCGCCGCGTTCGGTCCACAGGGCTTTCTCTTTTCGGCCCTCGTTGCGGGCGATCACGTTGTTGGCGGCATCCAATATATTGGCGGTGGAGCGATAGTTCTGCTCCAGCTTGATCACCGTGCACGGGGCAAAATCCTGCTCAAAATCCAATATATTGCGCAGATCAGCGCCCCGCCAGCCGTAGATGGACTGATCGTCGTCACCTACCACGCATAAGTTTTGATGGGTGGCAGCCAGCAGTTTGATCAGCATGTACTGGGCATAGTTCGTATCCTGGTACTCATCTACGTGGATGTATTCAAAGCGCTGCTGATAGGCCTCCAACACCGGCGGGTGGGCGGCGAACAACTCTAGGGTTTTGACCAGCAGATCGTCAAAATCCAGGGCGTTGGCGGCACGGAGCCGCTCCTCGTAAGCCACGAACAGATCGTGGACCATTTGCATGCGAAAATCCCGGCTGGAAGCGGCAAACCACTCGTCCGGGCTGAGCAATTTGTTTTTTGCATCAGAAATCTTTGACTTAACCTCCCGGGGGGGAAGCAGCTTATCATCAATGTTTTGTTTTTTGAGCAGCTCCTTAATCAGGGTCATCTGATCGTCGTCATCGTAGATGGTGAAGGCACGGGTATACCCCAGTTTGTCGATGTCCCGGCGCAACATCCGGGCGCAACAAGCATGGAAGGTACACACCCAGGCTTCGGCGGCGGCCTGGGGAGCCAGGGAATCCACCCGCTCCCGCATCTCGCGGGCGGCTTTGTTGGTAAAGGTGATGGCAAGGATCCGGTAGGAGGGGACGCCCTTGTCCAGCAGGTTGGCGATGCGATAGGTTAGCGCCCGCGTTTTGCCGGAGCCGGCCCCGGCCAATATCAGCAGCGGGCCCTCGGTGGTTTCCGCCGCCAGCCGCTGCTGCGGGTTGAGCATGCTCAAGTCCATTACGCCTTTCCCTCCATTCCCTTTCCAACAACTCGGTCTAGCACGGTGTTGTATCCATCGGAGCCGTAAGTTAAACAACGATTGACCCGGCTGATGGTGGCGGTGCTTGCGCCGGTTTCGCCTGCAATATCTTGATACGTAATTTGCTCACGGAGCAGGCGCGCCACCTCGATCCGCTGGGCCATTGCTTGCACCTCGGTGATGGTGCAAAGGTCGTCCAGCAGTTGATAACACTCCTGTGGGGTTTCCAGGGCGAGCAGCACGCGCACCAGCAGGTCGGTTTGGGGATTCCTGCGCGGCATCTCTTTTTTGTCCTTCATTTTGAGGAGCCTCCATTATGCTCTTAGTATAAAAAGCCGCCAAAGGCGCCCGACCTTCGGCATGCTCCGTGGCGCGGAATATAAAAAGAGTATAACATAAATTGGCCGGAAAAGGAAGGTCTGGCGGCTTTTTTTATAGAGAAAGCGGGGTTTTGCCAACCGGGCGCTTCCATAGTTTTCCCATTTTGGTGTGGTGTATGCGGGGTGGGGGCGTTGTTGGTCGGTTTATGCATGTTGGTGTGTAAAAAGAATGCCTTTGGTTCATTTGCCAAAGTGCTTGTGTTCAGTCATTGAGTGTGCTACTATATATAGTGTCATGGAGCTGTGGCAATGCGGGAAAATCCTAATTTATGGGAGCGCCAAATGAAACATGAAAAAATGATACTCGTTGAAGGTGTATCAAATGCAGGAAAAACTGCTCTTTGTAAAGGCTTATCCGAAACCTACGGATTTGTAGTCATACCAGAAGGTATCAGGTATCTTGAAAAACAAACTGGAAAATTTGAGGCTGAACTAATGAGCATACCTACAACCCTAGAAATTGAATGCAATAATCAGAAAACTCTTTTCGATATGGAGCTGCAAAGAATTATTGATGCTAATCGCCTTTTGTCGAAAAGCACCAGCGTTGTTATCGACAAATCCGCTCTTTCCATTATGTCGACGGCGTTGGCTTTTGAAAAAATAAAAGGACTTAAAGGTGCATTTGACCATGTGAATGTTTTGTACAGTAAGTATAGAGAGGATATTTTGCAACAATCTTTAAGAGAGCCAAATGGTATCGTCTTATTATCCGTTTCTCATGATAGTGCGAGGGCTAGGAATGCTAAGCGAAGCCACGTTCTAGAAGCGGATTGGATTTCGGAAAAAATCCAAACAATTCAAGATGGATTTTTGAAAAACTGGATATCAAACATGCAGATTCCATCCATAATCATCGATACTTCTCCAAAAAGTTTGCTGGAGGTATTGGATGAGGTTGCTCGGTTCATTTTTAACTTAGAGTAATAGCAGGCGAGGTAAGTATTAATGGTAGATTTGCATTGCCATACGAAACATTCCGACGGGACATGGAATACCGTACAGCTCTTGCAGCAAGCAGAGAGGAAAGGAATTACTCTTCTGTCGATTACAGATCATGACACATTAGAGTCCTATTTTGATTTGTTTGGTATGGATTATTCACAATACTACTCAGGGGAAATTCTTGTCGGTTGTGAGTTTGCTGCCGTTTTTAATGGCATAAGAATTGAATTGCTGGGATATAGCTTCGACTTATTCGTTGTTCAAAAATGGCTAGATGATTTCTATCGGAGGGTAGAGAAAAAAAAGAGCTTTTGCGAAGAGTACGATCAATTATTGGCGTTGTGCAAAAAACATAATGTAGCTGTAGATGCTGGTGATATGATTAATCCATCTATAGAGTATCCAATAGCAGCAATACATAGAAATATCAAGCAGCACCCGCAAAATCGCCATTTATTTGATAGAGCGAGTTGGGTTAGCCAAGAAGTTTTTTTCAGAAACTGCACGTGCAATGTTAATTTTCCTTTGCATTTAGAGTGCTCTACTCAAGTTCCGAAAGCAGAAGATATTGCAGACGTTATTAGAGAAGCTGGGGGTTTTGTTTTTCTTGCGCATGCTTTTGCTTATTCTTTGAGTGATTACAATGCTTTTCTAAATCAAATAGCCGATGCAAGAGGGATTGATGGTTTAGAAGTGTATTGCTCAAAGCATAGTACAAGCCAAGCAAATTATTTGAGCAATTTTTGTCGAAAGAGGGGACTGCTAGTATCTGGTGGTTCAGATTGTCATGGAATGAAGAATCCGTCAAGAAAGCTAGGCACTGGTTTTGGAGGTTTATGTGTGAATGAAAAGGAAATAATGGCTTGGGCCGGACAAAGGAATTCAGATCAATATAAAGTGCACAACTAGAGATAGTTGCGTTTTCTTCAGAAATATTACCTTGCTGTTTTATGTTTTTTTAATTGCAAGTTTATTAGGCTATATATCGGCCCTAGGTTAGATAAGAGAAAAGCAAAGGCTGTTGAAAAAAGCAAAGATATCCTCTTTGGCTTATTCATTCCGTGCATATATGCAATTTTTAAAGGATAAGTATATGTGCATGCTATCATGAAAATATAGGCGGCCAGTGCTGAAGTAAGTGCGATTACATTTGTTGCGCATATTGAATAAATGAAGGATAGAACGACACAAAAAGGGAAAAAGAGCCACGACAGGGTTCCGCGAATTTGATTCAGCCAAAAAAGGAAACCGCTCAATGTACGACGGCCGCTTTTTTCGACAATGGAATTGTATATGCTTGTGAATTGAAAAGCAGTTCTAAACCATACGGCATGCTGTTTGACTTGGGTACGTAGATAATTTGGAGTTTCGGCCAACTCCAATGAAGGAAGGGCGCAAACGAAAATGTTTTCGTGTCGCAGATAGAAGCTCATGTATATATCTTCACACCAAAAGTCTGTTTGAAATCCTCCCATTTCTAACAATTTATCCAATCTAACGAACATACCATGTCCCACTACATGATTTCGTAGCAATTGTGAGCGCATAAAGCTATTCATGAGTCCATTCCTTAGTTCAAAATTTGATTGGTACATAGCAAACCCCTTCATTATTGGGGATAAAGCATTTACATTTGATATCATGATTGAGTATTGTTGCATAATTACAGGATTTTTATTGAGATGAATACACTTTAATGTATCCCTAAAAGTCTCTTTATCAGGCATGCTGTCAGCATTGTATACGCAAATATATCTTTTCTCTTTAGGAATAGGGGAGGGGAGCAGCTCTTCCAGATTTCCTAATAGAAAATTCAATTGGTCGGCCATGTACCCATTATTATGCGGGTAGTGAATGATGTGCAATCTATCCTCAAGGTGAAGTCTTTTAATGAAGCGCTGAACAATTTCAAAAGTGCTGGGTGCAATATGTATCGCTTCTTCTACGGCAGATACTGTTTTGTCAGGATTGTGCTTACAGAAAATCTGTAATGCTTTTAGATTGGATGTGGGCAAAATGGTGTTATACTTGTTAATCAAAACACTAATATCCACATTGCGCATCAGGTCTTTGACGAGCGCTTGCTTATTTGCTAGGTTTGCTTGTTTTTCATAGCTTTCTTTTTCAGTAGTGACAACAATGATCGATATGTTTAAATGCGCTGGTGCTATTTTTAGAAAATGCAAGAGCGTTGTCTCAATTATATCCTGCTCCCTTAAGCAAGGAATGACGACCGATATTTGACAATCGCTGCTGAGGGGTGCAGAAAGGTACCGCATTTTTAGCTCCTTGTATTTTTTGCAAAACACAGAAGACTTTACCCAATTCCAAATGCCGATGAGTAGTTCCAGCAGAAGGAAGATTTGAAGGAAGAGCGGAATATAATTTCTTAACATGGTTAGGACGTCAAGCCTCCCAATTCAGCGTTTTGATCATTGATGGAAAGAATAAGCAATGGTATATTAGCACACAACCAATTATGATGCAAGACCCCTTTAAGGCGGTTTGTTTTCATCTTCCGAAAACGTGCATAAACCCTTGCGCGATAAAGCCATTTATGCTACACTACGCATGAAGAAAACGTTTTATTACATGCGAAAACTTCATAGGAGGAGCGTTATGCAATACGGTCATTTCGACGAAAAAAACAGGGAATATGTTATCACCAATCCCGCCACGCCGTCGGCATGGGCAAACTACCTGGGTTCACCCGAGTACGGCGCGATCATTTCCAACAATGCGGGCGGCTATAGCTTTGTGAAATCAGGAGCCGCCGGGCGCATTACCCGGTATCGGTTTAATTCGGTGACGGCGGATCAGCCCGGCCGGTATATCTACATTCGTGATATGGAGGACGGCGATTATTGGTCGGCATCCTGGATGCCTGTGGGCAGGTCTTTGGACGCCTATCGTTCGGAATGCCGCCACGGCACGGCCTACACCGCCATCGCATCCCAGTATAATGAAATTAAAACCGAAACCCTTTACTACGTGCCCCAGAACGCTACCCACGAAGTATGGCGGCTGCGCGTTACAAACGAGAGCGCCAAGCCACGCAAGCTGGCCATCACCGGCTATGTGGAGTTCACCAGCGACCCTTTCTACGAGCAGGATCAGGTGAATCTGCAATACACCCTTTTTATCACCCGCACATACTTCCACGGCAACCATATCTTACAACGCTTTAACGAAAACTTTGCCGATCCCACCAAAGAACGTTTCTTTGGTGTGATGGGCGCGGATGTAAGCGCTTATTGCGGCGACCGGGACAAGTTTGTGGGCTCCTACCGGGGCTACCACAATCCTGCCGGTATCGCGGAGGGACTAAAGGGTGATCTGAATTACAACGGCAACTCTTGCGGTGCGCTGCAGAGCGATATTGTGCTGCAGCCGGGCGAATCGAAAGAGATCATTTACTTGCTTGGCCAAAAGCCCCAAGCCGAGGCCGCAGCCCTAATCGCCGGTTACAGTGCGGCTGGCCGGGTTGACCGCGAGTTGGCGGAACTAAAGGCCTTCTGGCATAGCAAGCTGGACAATCTGCAGGTAAAAACCCCCGACGATAAGTTCAACAACATGATCAACGTGTGGAACGCCTACCAATGCTTTATCACGTTCCTATGGTCGCGGGCGGCGTCGTTCCAGTATTGCGGCTTGCGTAATGGGTTCGGCTATCGGGATACGGTGCAGGACATTCAAGGCATCATCCACCTGGCGCCCGACTTGGCCCGCAAGCAGCTGGAGTTCATGCTGTCGGCCCAGGTGTCCAACGGCGCGGGCTTGCCCTTGGTGAAGTATGATCATAACCCCGGCCATGAGGATACGCCCGACGACGCTTCTTACGTAAAGGACACCGGCCACCCTAGCTACCGTGCCGACGATGCGTTATGGCTTTTCCCCACCATCAAAAAGTACATCGATGAGTCGGGAGAAATAACCTTCCTGGATCATGAGGTGCTGTTTGCCAACGTGAACGAAAAGGCATCGGTGTATGAGCACCTGAAGCGTGCCATACAGTTTTCCATGGACAACCTAGGCTCCCACGGCATGCCCGCCGGTCTCCATGCCGACTGGAACGACTGCCTGCGCCTGGGCAAGCGCGGCGAATCTACCTTTGTGCTGTTTCAGCTGTACTACGCCCTGCGCATCCTAAAAGGGTTTGCGGTGATCAAAGACGACAAAGTGTACGTTCACAAACTGGATGGGCTCTTGGCCGATATCAAACAGAAGATCGACAGCCTATGCTGGGATGAAGACCGCTGGATCCGGGGCTTCCGCGAAGACGGTACAATCATTGGCAAGCGGGATGACTTGGAGGCGTCCATGTGGCTTAATCCGCAGACTTGGGGCGTGATATCAGGGGCATCCACACCAGAGCGCGGGGCAAAAACCATGGATTCGGTCTATCGGGAGCTCAACACCCCCCACGGCATTATGCTGATGTATCCGGCTTACCAAAACCACGCTTTTGATGGCGCGCTGGCGGTTTGTTACAACAGGGGCGCAAAGGAGAACGCCAGCGTCTTCTCCCAAACCCAGGGATGGGCCATACTAGCTGAAGCCTTGCTGGGGCGTGGCGGCCGCGCGTATGAATACTGGCGTGGGGCCAGCCCCGCAACCATGAACGAAGATGCGGATCGCCGCGTGATTGAGCCTTATGTGCACGGCCAATTTGTGGAGGGCGCCGACAGCCCCTTTGCCGGGCGCGCCCATGTCCATTGGCTCACCGGCACCGCCTCCACGGTAATGGCTGGGTCGGTGGAAGGCATACTGGGCCTGCGCCCCACCCCGGATGGTATCTTGGTTAGCCCCTCCATCCCCACAAGCTGGACGGACTGGAGTATGGTAAAGAAGCTGCGGGGCAAAACGCTGCGCATCACCATTCAGAATCCCAATGGCTCACAGCACGGGGTGAAGGCTGTTACGGTGAATGGGAAAAAGCTGGACGGCGTTTTCATCCCCGATACTGCGCTAGCCGAAAACAACGACATATTGATTCAAATGTAAGGAGTTTACATGAGCGTTACCATACGTGATGTGTCCCAAAAATGCGGGTTGTCAATCTCCGCGGTCTCCAAAGCGCTTAACAATTATAGCGATGTGAGCGAGGAGACCCGCAGGCGCGTGTTCCAGGCAGCGGAAGAGCTGGGGTATTATCCCAATGCTGTGGCGCGCAGCCTAAAAACCAACCGCACATACAACATCGGCATCATCTTGGATGATGAGATGGATGATCACCTGCTGCACAGCTATTTTGTGGTGTTATTAAACGGCTTTAAGCGGGAGACCGAGCGGCTTGGCTACGCGATTACCCTGGTAAACCGCAACATCGGCACCCGGCGGTATACCTTTTTAGATCATTGCAGATACCGCAACCTAGACGGGGTATGCGTGCTGTGCGCAGATTTTTATGATCCGGAGATTGGCGACTTGGTGCGCAGCAGCCTGCCCACCGTAACCATCGATCACTTGTTTAGCGGCAAGGATTGTGTGCTCAGCGACAACAAACAGGGCATGCGGGATATACTCAACCATGTTTTGGCCATGGGCCACGGGCGCATCGCGCATATTTACGGAACGCCCGCCAGCGTAACCGATGCGCGGCTGGCTGCATACTACGAAGTGATGCATGAAAACGGTTTGGTATTGCCCGAAGGTTATGTGACGCAAAGCGAATATCACAGCACAAGATATGCTTTTGAGGCTACGCAACGTTTGCTGGAGCTGGATCCCCGGCCCACCTGCATCTTGATGACCGACGATTATTCGGCGCTGGGTGGCATGGAAGCCATTGCCCAGGCTGGCTTGCGCATTCCCGAGGATATCTCCATTGTGGGATACGACGGCAGCTTTATGTTGCAAAAGCTGCGCCCCCGCCTAACCACTTTGCGGCAAGACGCTGAGGCCATCGGGACCCGGGCGGCAGCCCGGCTGATCCAACGTATTGAAGACCCGTCGGCCCCGGCTGGGTATCCGGATATTGTGCCGGGCGTGTTGGTGGAAGGCGAAACCGTGATGAAAGTGAGCCCAATATGAACCTCTTTTGAGGCCTCTTATAACAGTATATGAACATCCCTTAAGGGGTGAAGGCACTTCTACTCTGGAACATGATTAGAGCACATTCGTGTCAGGGCTATGTTTTTGAAAACTCTAAAATTCTCAAGGAGGATGTATTGTGGACAAATTGAGAAATCTGGCAGCTGTCTTAATCAACGGGTGTTTGCCTCTTTTGGCCATACCGATAAATGGTTATTTGATTGATAGGAGTATACCGCAAGAGTATTCATTGCTATTTTTGATAGCGCTTTCTATCTGCATATCACTTTTTTTCTACTTTATTATCCCTGGTATTTTATTCAATCTATATTTTGTCAGGTGGATTTTCGACCCCCTCGCCAGATTTGAAGGCTGTTGGGCCAGTATTATTGATATAGAAAACAATACCGATGGCCGTGTATGCGGTTTTTTTAGGTTTATTTACGATAGACACGAAAGCAATTACTTATATGAAGGTCAAAATTATAATATAAAAGGAGAAACAATTACATCGTTTGCGGCGAGTGATATTCAATATAAAAAAGAGATAAATGGACTTCGCTTCTTTGGAACAGCTAAAAGAACCAATGAAAATCCAGCTGTTGTTAATAGGACGACTACTATAAATACATGGGGAGAAATAAGTTTTTCTGGAGGAAAAAAAGATCCTTCAATAAGAGCTTGAACTCAGTAAATGGCTTTTTTATTAATGACAGCAACGAACTCTTTAGAGCTAGGTATGTAGCAATGAGAGTAACTACTGGCAGGATAAGGCAACTAATGGAAATCCCAACAATGAGAAGTAAAAATTTAGAAATGCAAAATGAACGTGCAATATATGCAGTTAAGCACTATAAGGAATATAAAAAATCCTTTGTTGGTTTGTAGTTAATCCAATATTATGAGGAGCGGAAATGATGAAGAAACTCATGCGAGCAAAAACTGAAGAATGCTCTGGATTTTTTCGCTTTGTTCACAATAATGGGGTGCAAGAGTAAAAGATGGAGGTCATGTAAGAATAAAAATGGATAATATGCGGGGAACAATAGGCCACGACGCAACTTATTGTTCACTGTTAGTTGTTCACTTTTCATCCGCTTGCTCCATGGCATCGCGAACGATGCTCCAATCGTACCCGCGTCGGGCAAGGGCTGCTTGCACTTTGCGGCGTATGTCCCGGGCGTCTTTGCCATGGGTACGGGCCAGCAGCTTTTGTGCGTGGGCAGTGGCGGCGCGCAGTTGTTCTTCTTCATCCACCTGTGAAAGGGCGGACGCGATGGTGTCGCGGTCTACGCCCTTTTTTTGCAGTTCGATGGCGATGCGCCGCGTGCCCAACGCCTTGGTACTACGGGATTGAGCCCACCGCTCGGCAAACTCGGCGTCGTTTAGGTAGCCCTCCTGGGTAAGCCGCGCTACGACCCGCTCCCGGGCGGTTTCGTCATATCCGGCTTGCTCCAGGCGTGTGTTTACCTCCCGTGCTGTCCGGGGACGCGCCGCCAGGTAGGCAACGGCGGTATCCAGCGCAAAGCGATACCCCCGCTCGTGCATCCACGCGATATGTGCTTCTACGTCCAACTCATCGCCGGTGCGCAGGGGCCGTGCCCGAAAGAGGGGCGGGGGGATGCGCAGCGCCGGTTCATCTTCCAGCTCGATGCGTACGGCGCCGTGTTGTTTGCGTATGGATAAGATGGTGGGCATGTATTATCTCCTCAGTTTTTTGGTATAAATCTTGCCAAACCGTGCAAGCTACTCACGAAACGGACCCACAACAATCAAAGGAGGGAAGAGCTATGCAGGGACAAGCCCAGCAACCGCAGCTCACCGCAACCAACCTAAAGGTGCTCATCGACCAAATGAACCACGAGGCGATCGCAAAAAAGAAGTGCGAGTTCTTTTCGTCGCTGCTCGGCGATCCGGCGCTCAAGGGCATGGTGCTGACGCTGGCGCAGCATCATCGTGAGCACTACGACAAGCTGTTTAACTACCTCAACAGCCACCAGTAACAATAACAGCGATGGAAGGGGAATTCGAACATGAACCAAGGCCCGATGAACCATACAAACAACAGAACCGGCTTTCAGCCCAACATGGCCGGTTTTCAGCAAAGCGCCAACTGGACCGATGAGGAGATCATCTCCGACATTCTGACCACCGAAAAGACCATGGTAGGCTTTTATGGCGCCACTGCCTGCGAAACCACCTGCCCGAATCTGCGAAGGGTGCTGATGGACAACATGGCCTGCACCGTGGGCGACCAATATCAGGTGTTTGACCACATGCGCCAGCGCAACTGGTATCCGGTAAAGAACGCGCCCACCCAAGAGGTGCAGGACGCAAAAACCAAGTTCTCGCAAATGAAGAATCAGATTTGCCAATAAGGCTCATAAGATAAGCCTTGCGCATCAGCGGCTGTTTTCCGAAAGCAGCCGCTGCTTTAGCGCGTACAGGCCGTCGGACAGGTCTACCTTGTAGATGTGGGGCCTGCGCAAGCGCTTGTACTCCTCCCAGAAGGTATCCAAATCGCGTTGGGCGTAGGCGGTGATAGAATCCAAATCGGGGAGCTGATACACCAATTCTCCGTTCCGGAACACCGGCTCTAACAGATTGCGCATCGTATAATCCGTAAGGGTCATGCGCTTCCACGTGTTTTCGGGATCAAATATAGTGAGGGGCTTTGTGGGATCAAAGGATTCCTCCTCTAAAGCAATCAAGTCGGCGATGGCCATGCCGTCGGCCTTGTTGTAGATGCGCAGCACTTTTTTGATGCCCGGATTCGTTACCTTGGCCGGGTTATCGGATATTTTGATGCAGGGTTGCATTTCGCCGTTTACTTCCTGGGCGGCCAGCTTGTATACGCCGCCCAGGGCGGGATTGTCTTGGCTGGTGATCAGGCGGGTGCCTACGCCCCAGGTGTTGATTGCTGCGCCCTGGGCCTTTAGATCCCAGATCACCTCTTCATCCAGATCGCCGGAGGCCACGATCCGGGCGTTGGGGAAACCAGCCTCGTCCAGCATGCGGCGGGCGGTGCGGCTCAGGTAGGCGATGTCCCCGCTGTCCAGGCGGATACCGGCGGGCTCCTGCCCCGAAGCGCGCAACTCATGAAATACCTTGATGGCGTTGGGCACGCCGGATTTGAGGGTATCGTAGGTATCCACCAGCAGCAAGCAACCTTCGGGGAATACCTTGGCGTAGGCGCGGAATGCCTCCAGCTCGCTGGGGAAACTCATCACCCAGCTGTGGGCGTGGGTGCCCCGCACCGGTATGCCAAACAACACCCCGGTCATCACATTGCTGGTGGCAGTGCATCCGCCGATGATGGCGGCCCGCGCGCCGTAAATGCCGGCATCCGGCCCCTGGGCACGGCGCAGGCCAAACTCCAGCACGGCATCACCTTGGGCAGCCTGCACCACCCGGCGGGCCTTGGTGGCGATCAGGGTTTGGTGGTTGATGATGTTAAGCAGCGCGGTTTCTACCAGCTGCGCTTGCATGATGGGCGCGTTGACCCGCAGGATAGGCTCATCGGGGAACACCACGGTGCCTTCGGGCACGGCATCCACGTCGCCAGTGAAACGAAAGTCCGCCAGCGTATTTAAAAAGCCCTGCTCAAATACGCCCAAGCTGCCTAAATAGGCGATATCCTCGGGGGTAAAACGCAGATTGCGGATATAGTCGATGGCCTGCTCCAGCCCGGCGGCTACGGCATGGGCGGTGGTTTCGCCTTGCTTGCGGTAGAATAGATCGAACACCGCACGTTGATCCTGCATGCCAAAGTGCCAGTAGCCGTTCATCATGGTGAGTTCGTACAGATCGGTCATCATGGTTAGGTTGCGCATGGGATTGCACCTTCTTTGCTTAATTATTGATATAATGCGTAGGGGATATTGAAAACTCTCGCGTATTGCTCGGCAATACTGCCCTCTTTTACGCTCAAAGTGAGTTTGTTGCAGCCATAAAAAGCATTCTCGCCGATATGTATTACGCTGTCTGGGATGGTTACGTTGGTTAAGCTGCTACAGTTATAGAACGTATTGTGGCCGATAGTTGTCACGTAATCCGGGATGGTTACGCTGGTTAAACCAAGGCAACCATAGAATGCACCACCACCGATGCTCGTTACGCTGTCTGGGATGGTCACGCTGATCAAGCCACTACTCTCAGCGAACGCATTGGCACCTATAACCAGTATTCCTTCAGGAATCTTATACGTGCCTTCTTTGAGGCTCGGGAAAGAGACTAGCTTCTTTTGTTGCATATTAAAAAGCACGCCATCAATCTGCGCATATACCGGATTGTCGGATGATACATCAATGTATGCCAATGGACAACCCAGAAAGGGGTTTAAACCGATGCCCATTACACTGTTCGGGATAGCTGCACTGGTCAAGCTGCTGCATCCCATGAACGCATAATCACCGATGAATGTCACACCGTTCGGGATGCTTACATTGGCTAGACTGCTACATCCACTGAACGCATAGTCGCCGATGCTCGTTATACTGTCCGGAATGATCACGCTGGTTAAGCCTTCACACAATGAAAATCCCCAATCGCCGATATGCGTTATGCTGTCCGGGATAGTTACGCTCGTTAAGTCCCTACATCCATGGAATGCAAAGTTACTGATACTCGTTACCGCATATCCATCTAATTCACTCGGTATCAATAGATCGCCTTTTGGTTCTATCCCGTGCCTTGAAATCCTCGCGCCGTCACTCTCAAGTACATATCTCCATTGCCCGCTTGCATCCACCCTTGGCTCCCATTCCTCTGCGCCTGCATTTACCGTAAGCAGTGCCAATGCCGCGATCATTAGGCATGCACACGCTGCACTTCGTATCCAGCGGTTTTTTGTTTGCTTCATTTTGTTAATTCTTTCTTTTATAGAATTTCAACATGCTCGGGAACACCGTATTTTTCTTGTGCTTTTGCAGCACGTTCTAATAGCTCGCGGAGAGTTAAATCCTCCCACAAGTTTTCACGCCACTTGGTATAATCAAGTTCCAGCACTTCGTCTTTTTCCATTTCTCTTCCCCCTCCTCGGCTTAAACGCCTCAAAACAAAACGCCCCTGCGCACACCGCAATCTGTAACATAGCCGGTATCTGCCGCCAGGTAGGGAACAGCTGGATGAAAACCAAATTGCCCACGTCATACTGTTCTTCGTATCCCTGGCCAAAGAACAGCAACAACCCAAAACAAGCCGCCAACAACCAGAATGACGCATTCACAATTCGTACGGGCCGCCTTGTGGCCGCGCGCAACACGCATACGATCACGTTCACTCCCAGCAGGAGCATCACCAGCAATTGAGACATGGAGAACAGGCTCATACCATAGGCGTTGCGCTCAAATTCGCCCACGAAGGTCACGGCCAGCCCCAACGCCACCGAAAAAAGCAGCAGCGTATCGTGGATTGCCGCAGGTATTGTACGCGGCACATTTCGTCTTCGCGCAAAAAAGGCGATGGCTACTGCTACACAGCCTAGGGCGCACAGGATTTGCGTAATGCGAACATCTTGATTGATCATGGACAGGCTATCGCTGCGCAGGCCCTCGATCACGGTGCGGCCTGCCCCGTAGAGTATCACGTACCAGCAAAATACGTCGCCCGGGCGTTTGGCGTGGCGGCGTATGGCCAATAGTGTGATAAACACCAGCAGGTTCCATGCCGACTCATAAAAGAAAGTGGCCAGGTGCCAGTACCATACAAAGTCTTCGGTGCCCCGTATTTGCATGGGGATTTCTACTGCCACGGGGAAGAACTGCCACCCTTGCCACAGGGAGTCGTTGATGCGAAAGCCATAGGCCTCCATGTTGATGTAGTTGCCCCAGCGCCCGATGGCCTGGGCCAGCACCAGGCCGGCCACCACCATGTCGCACACGCTTAGGAAAGGCACGCGCCTGCGCCGCGCCGTAAACCAGGCCGCCAGCAAGCCGCCCATAATGGCCCCCGGAATGGCCAGGCCCCCTTGGGGCAGATCGAATATGCTGGCCAAATTGTCTTCAAACAGCATCCATTGAAAGGCCACGTAGTATAGCCGCGCCCCCACGATGCCCAGGGGGATGGCCAGCAGCGCAAAATCCAGCGAGGTATCCTTGGGCAGGCCCAAGCGCCTCTCTTCCCGTTTGCTCAAAAATAGGGCCACCAAGATGCCAACAAAAACGAGCAAACCGTACCAGGGAATGAACCCAAAGGCGTAGCGGTCTATCGGCGGGCGGCTGTACATTGTTTGTTGCCTCCATCTTTTGCTGCCGTCAGCTTTGTTTGTTTTCAGTATACTGCTCGTTATTTGGCATGTCAACAAACAGAAAGAACTTGCGCGCATACATTCTATTATCGTATAATGCATACAACACATAGGAGCAGGAGGCAGCGTATGGAGGACTACAAACGGGTTTTAGATCATCCCCTGATTCAGCACAAGGTTTCCCTGATGCGTGACAAAGAAACGGGCACCAAGGATTTTCGTGAGCTGTTGGAGGAAATCTCCACGCTGATGGCCTACGAGGTAACCCGCGACCTGCCCATGAAAGAGATCGAAATTGAAACGCCCATTTGCCGCACCAAGACCCGGGTGATCAGCGGCAAAAAGCTGGCGGTGGTGCCCATATTGCGCGCGGGCCTGGGTATGGTGGATGGCATCACCAAGCTGGTGCCCGCCGCCAAGGTGGGGCATATTGGCCTGTATCGGGATCCGGAAAGTTTGGAGCCCGTTGAGTATTATTGCAAGTTGCCGCCGGACGTGGGCGAGCGGGATTTGATCGTGGTGGACCCCATGCTGGCCACGGGCGGATCGGCGTCGGCGGCCATCACCTTCATCAAGCGCCGCTCCTGCAAGAGCATTAAGCTCATGTGCTTGATCGCCGCGCCCGAGGGCATTGAGAAAGTACACGAAGACCATCCCGACGTGCCGATCTACGTGGCCGTGGTGGATGATCGTTTGAACGAGCACGGTTATATCGTGCCCGGCCTGGGCGACGCGGGCGACCGCCTCTTTGGCACAAAATAGCGGCGGTGTAAAGCAGCGTAAATGGCCTAATTAGGTAGCAATAAGCGAGAGCGGGGTGTATGCCAACTCTCGTTTTTTTGATGCCATGGAACAGAGTGGCGATTTTAAACATATGAATGCAAGGGAATTATCTTATGAGGAGCTTTGCATATGAGCAAAAATAATGGCCATATTTCTCAACCCTGTTTACCAAACCGATGTGGGCCATGCCATGTGGGTTGTTGGATGCCATTTTTCCCATGCCGTTGCGAGCCGTGTCCTCCTCCGCCACCCCCGCCGCCCGTTATTCAATTTTCGGTGACCTATCTTTCAAACGGCGGAACCGGCGGCACAGTAGATACGGGCGTTGCTTCCGGCACCCAGTATGTGGCCAAAAACGATGCAGCCGTGGGTATAAGCCGCCCGGATTATGGCTTTGTTGGCTGGAATACCATGCCGGACGGCTCCGGCACAGCCTACGTGCCGGGACAGGTGATCACGATTGCCGCCAACTTGACGCTTTATGCACAGTGGGCAGCCCAACTGCCCATGTTTGACGTAACATATGATGCAAACGGCGGAACCGGCGGTACTGTGGATGCCGGCATTGCTTCCGGCGCGCGGTATGTGATCAAAAACGATGCAGCTGCAGGTATAAGCCGCCCGGATTATGACTTTGTTGGATGGAATACCATGCCGGATGGTTCTGGTGTAGCCTATATGCCAGGGCAAGTGATCACGGTTGTTGGCAACCTAACGTTATATGCCCAATGGACAGCCCAACTGCCCATGCTTGACGTAACATATGATGCAAACGGCGGAACCGGCGGCACAGTGGATACGAGCATTCCTTCCGGCACGCGGTATGTGGTCAAAAGCAATACAGCCATGGGTGTAAACCGACCCAATTATGACTTTGTTGGCTGGAATACTATGGCGAACGGCTCCGGCACAGCCTACATGCCGGGGCAAGTGATTACGATTACCAACAACCTAACGCTATATGCCCAATGGGCAGCACAACTGCCCACGTATAGCGTGACATATCATGGGGGTATCGGAGGAACAGGCGGCATGGTGGATGCCGGTCTTGCTCTCGACTCACAGTATGTGATCAGAAACGGCCAAGCTGCGGGCGTAAGCAATCCGAGCCATGCCTTTCTTGTATGGAATACCCGTCAGGACGGCCTTGGTGTGACATACGTGGCGGGGCAAGTGATTACGATTACTGACAACCTAACGTTATATGCCCAGTGGATATGGCTAGGCTAATGTGCTAAATATTAACAAACCCAGGATTTTGTGGCGCCAAAAACGAAAACCACAGCCCATTGTGGTTTCTTAAGCCAAATTTCAGCAAAAAGTTGCAAAAACCTCTATGCAAAAAGAAGAAAAGCGTGTATAATAACGTAATGGATATAATAATGGATATGAACACACGATGAATCCACTGCGAACCCAACGACTGGATGCGAGGGATGAGCATGCACAACAGAGTATGGTTAAGAATATGGATGTTTCTTTTAGGGGTAGTGATACTGTCGGTGCCGTTGGTTAGCGTTTGCGCGGCAGCAATAACGGCGACCCAGCCGCCCGTTGCCTTTGATGCGGAAAGTCACCGGCTGGTGTTTGACCGGGCTTCTTTGAGCTTGGCCCTGGGCGGAGAGGGTAGCGCTGCGCTGATGGCGGCCCTGGCGCCCACCTTGTCCGAGGAGGCCGAGGTCATTTTCCACTGGTCTACTGCCGATCCGGAAATTGCGATGGTATCGGATACGGGCGCTGCGGCCACCGTAACCGCGCTGCAAGGTGGCGTGACCCGGCTGATTGCCAAAGCGTCCATTCCCGCATGGGAAGTGGAATGGCTCGCCGAATGTGTGGTGTGGGTTCACGAGCCGGTGCGCAGCATCAACCTGTCCACCGGCCTGCTTGCCCTGCGGGCAAACGATGCCGACCGGGCCTTCGCCACCCTGGCCTATGCCATTCAGCCTGCCACCCACACCGAGGTGATCACCTGGCGTGTGGAGCAGGATGGTGGGGAAGGGGATGTGATTGCCTTTGATACACAAAGTGGCCTAGTCCGTGCCCTGCGCGAGGGCACCGCATACGTGGTGGCCGAGGCCAGCAGTGGTGTGTCGGCCCGATGCAGGGTGGTGGTGGAGCCAGCGGGAGAGGAACTTCCTAGGCCCCGCTCGGCCGTAGCCGGTGTGTCCGATGAGGATGTGCCGCCAGAAGATGCCCAGGATACAACGCCTGCCCAAAGCATAAGCTTTGCCGGGCTGGATACCGCCATTGGCATTCGCCTGGGCGATCCCCCCGTGGTTTTGTTGGATTCCCTGGTTTTTGCGGGGGAGGCTCCCCTTAAAGAGCAGTTGGCGCAATTGACCTGGCGCAGCAGCGATAGGCGAATCGCTCGGGTGGACGAAGGGGGCGCTGTTTATCCTGTAAAGGTGGGCAAGGCCACCATCACCGTGCGCAGCTCCGATGGGCGCCAAGCTTCCAGTTTGGTAACGGTGTACAGGCGGGATGCCCTTTCGGCCCGGCTGCATGCCAAGTCAACCGTGCGGCTCACGTTGGGGCGTACCCTTCGGCCCACCGTCGTTTTTGCGCCGATGCACAGTTACGCCGAGTTGCGATGGACCTCCTCAGACCCCACCGTGGCCTTCGTAGATCCAGGCAGCGGCCTCATCACCGCGGTGGGCAAGGGTACGGCCCAGATTACCGCTCAGGCGCTCAACGGCTCCATCCCAAACCTGTCCCTTGCGGTAATAGTTTCGGCGCCGATTACTTCATTAGTGATAGAGACAGACGCTTCCGCCCGAGCAATCCCCGGCCAAATATGGACACTGACGGTGATGCCGGAGCCGCCTTGGGATATCACCAGCGACACCGTGACCTGGTCGAGCAGCAACCCAAAGGTGGCTTCGGTAGACAGGCATACCGGCGTGGTGATCGCCCACAGAGCTGGGGCCACCGTGATTATTGCCAGGGCGACCAGCGGTGTTAGAGCCACTTATCCCGTTCGTGTGGACAATCCCATAAAAATCACCGAAAGCAAGACAGAATGGACGGAGTGGCCAAGTGCAAAAATTGATCGATGAATTAAGAGTGCGTGCGGCAGGTTTGGGTTTCAGTACGCTCTGGATTACCGATGCATCCCCCTTTGCTGATTGGGAGCGGGCGGTGCGGGCGAGGGGCGATGGGTTGGGCGCGTCGATACAGGCCGATCCGCGGGTGGTTTTGCCTTCGGCACGGTGCGTTGTGGTGCTGGCCTACCCCTATCAAGACGAGGCTGAGCCGGCCCCTCCCCAAGTGAGCGTATCCCAATACTACCTTGCGTCCCACAAGGCCTATCACGCGCTGCCTGCCCTGGCCGATTGGCTGCGGGGGTTAGGATTTCAGGCGGAACCGCGCCCTGGGCTGCCGGTAAAACCTGCGGCCCTTCGGGCAGGAGCCGGGCGGTATGGGCGCAACGGATTGCTGATCACCGAAGAGTACGGCGGCAACACCGCACTGGCGTTGCTGCTCACCGATGCGGAGCTGCCCCTAGATGCGCCCACCGGCGCCCTTCTTGCGGCTGAATGCCAAAACTGCGCTGCCTGCGTAAGCATCTGCCCCACAGGTGCGCTGGATGGTACGTCTGCCGTGGATACCACACGCTGCTTGCGCACTTACATGTTTTATCATGAGCCAGTGCCCGTTGAGTATCGCGAGATGATGGGCAACCGTTTTCTTGGATGCGACGATTGCCGCCGGGCTTGCCCGTGCACTGCCCGCATGGACAAAAAGACTTTGCCTGCGGAAACATTGCGTCTTACGTTGGATATGCTGCTGGGCTGCGACGCATCACGCTGTGAAGCCCTCAAACAAATCGAGGAAAAAGTGGGCGGCAACTATGCCCGGCTCAATCAAGTATTGGCCCAAGCCGCGCTGCTGGCGGGTAACAGCGGCGAAACCCGCTACCTGCCGGCGTTGATCCCACTATGCGAAAGCGAACACGTTCCGTTGCGGGAACATGCGCGTTGGGCAGTAAAAAAGTTGCAACAAACATAAAATCCTAGCGCAAAATGTAGAGCGGGAAATCGTGCGTTTCGGTATCAAATATGTTATACTGCGAGGTGGGTACGTGCTTTATGCCGAAGGGGCTGTAAGGATGGAGGAGAGGGTTAAAATGGCTGCGTTGTCCGGCGCTCCGGTTCAGGGACGCCGTGGGGACTGGCTCACCGAGCTGGTCTGGAAACGTGTGCAGCAACTCACCATTCTCTATCCCCAAGATATGCTGCTGGATGTTGCCAGCGAAGACGGGGAGCTGCTCCGCCGTATCGCAAAAATTGAGCCGGAAGCCGGTCTTGCGGGCATCTGTGCCACGCCCCAATTGGCGCGCACCGCCCGCTACCGCGTGCCGGAAGCCGATATCATGTACGCTGAGCTGGACGATTTTCCGTGGCTTGGCCAAAGTTTTGATGTAGCGATGTGCCTGCTGTCCGTATCGGCCATGCGGGATTTGTCTACCGTGCTGGCCGAGGTATTCCGTGTACTAAAGCCGGGCGGGCAGTTTTTGCTGGCCGCGCCTTGGCTCCCCGCAACCTTCCGCAAGTTGGCCAACCGCTTTTTGGTGGATGAATCCGAAGAAAGTGTGGCGGTTCTTTCAACAAAGGAGTTGCAGCGCAGTTTAGAGCAGGCAGGTTTTGCCCACATCAGTTTTACGCGCCTGATGGGGCTTCGGTGCGTTGCGGTAGGCTGGAAGCCGTACAAACAAAATGGAGGCACAGCATGAATATAAAGAAGTACAGGGTAACCGATGGCGACGGTTTTTCTTTGGCGGATTTTTGCCCCAAGGACACGGGGAAGTGCAAAGCATCCGGCGACGTGCAAAAAATCATCACCCAAAACATCAGCCAGATGAAGGAACTTCAAGACCGGCTGTATGCCGATGGAAAAACCGCTTTGCTGCTCATTTTTCAGGCCATGGACGCGGGGGGCAAGGACAGCGCCATCAAGCATGTGATGAGCGGCGTGAATCCACAGGGGGTTGACGTGTTTAGCTTTAAGCAACCCTCCAAAAAAGAACTTTCTCACGATTATCTGTGGCGGGCGGTAAAGGTGCTGCCCCCGCGGGGCAAAATCGCAATCTTTAACCGCTCTTATTACGAGGATGTGCTAATCGTTAAAGTCCACCGTCTCTATGAAAACCATAATGTGCCGGAGCGTTGCAAGGGAGAGGATACGATTGAAAAGCGTTATGCCCAGATCCGGCATTTCGAAGATTATCTATGGGAAAACGGCATTGTGACCGTAAAGTTCTTTTTGCATTTATCCAAAGAAATGCAGCGCCAGCGGTTTTTAAAGCGCATCAACGAAAAGGACAAGAATTGGAAATTCTGTTTGGGCGACATAGAGGAGCGGCAGTATTGGGACGATTATCAAGACGCGTATCAATCGGCAATCGCCGCCACCGCCACCAGGCATAGCCCCTGGTATGTGGTTCCGGCGGATAAAAAGTGGTTTGCCCGGGCCGTAATCTCCACGGCGGTGCTGGATGCGTTGCAACAGATCGATCCCCAATATCCCAAAATCACACACGCTCAGGAAGCCGAACTAGAGGAATGCAAACAAAGGTTGCTGGAAGAGGGCTGATATGGATCCGTATATCGGAGTTGAAGAACGTTTTGTTGCTTTTGCCGGGGGAGAACCTCGGATTGCCGCCGTCGTTGTGATCGGCTCACGGGCAAGAGACGACCGGCCTGCCGATGCGTATTCGGATTTGGATATACTCCTGGTTGTTGAAGACCCGGCTTTTTTTCTCGAAACCGACGATTGGCTGTGGCAAATTGGCGAATTCCACATTTCCTTTGTAGAAGAAACCATTGGCGGAGCCAAAGAGCGCAGGGTGCTGTTTGATGATGCGCTGGACGTGGATTTTGTGCTCCTGCCGGAGGCCGAGGCCTGGAGCGCCTTACGGAGCGCCGAGGCCATCGGCATACTCCAGCGGGGATATCGTGTGCTGGTGGACAAGCGTGGCTTCTTCGCGCTGTTACCCGGTATGAGCATTCGTCCTTCTGCTGCAACCCTACCTGATGAAGCTGAGTTTTTGAATAACATAAACGATTTTTGGTATCATGCGGTGTGGACGGCCAAAAAGCTGCTGCGCGGTGAGGTATGGATGGCCATATCTTGCCTGGATTGTTATATGAAACACAAGCTGTTATGGATGATAGAACAACATGCCCGAGCGACCCATGGGCCCCAACGGGATACCTGGTTTGCCGGGCGGTTTTTGGATACCTGGGCCGATGACGCTACCAAGGACGCATTGCGGCATGCCTTTGCCCGCTACGAAACCCAGGACATCAAGCGGGCGCTGTTTGAGACGATGGATTTATTTCGCAGCTTGGCGGTAGAAAGCACGGAAAAGCTTGGCTTTTGTTATCCATGCAAGGCAGATCGGGTTGCTACGCAATGGGTGATAGGGGCTCTGTATGAATGAAATACTCTCTTTGCTAAAATCCGAATACGGCATTGTTTCAAACGCCATTTTCCCCGTTCCCGGCGGCTTTTCCGCAAAGGCGACGTATCATGCAATGGGTGCGGACGGCATCGAATACTTTGTTAAGATATACGACAAATCCCTGCCGACCACCCGTTTTTTTGTGGAGCGGATCGACGCGTACATGCCGGTGCTGGCCTGGTTGTCGGCTTTGCCTGCCCTGAACGGGCGCATGCTTACGCCCATCCCCCTGCGGCATGGCGGGGCATACAAAGCCGAGACAAGGGACGACGTATGTGTGTTGTTTCGATATGTGCACGGCGAGGCGCCGGGCATAGAGGGAATGACCAACGCGCAGACGGCGGAGTTAGCCGAGGTACTGGCCCGCTTGCACGAAGTTGGTGGAACCGTGCCCTTTGAAACGCCTGGGCTGAACGAAGACATTTCATTGCCCTTCTGTGACCGGCTTTTGGCGTTTTTGGATGATCCGGGTGAACTATCGTTTCTGGTTGCTCCCCATGCACAGATGCTCCGTGGGGCGATAGGGGAAACCTTACGCCTGCGGGACAGGGTTCGGGTTGGGCATTCCCCGCTTGTGCTCTGTCATGGAGACGCCCACGGCAACAATGTGATCCAAAGCGGGCGCCTAGTGCTGGCCGATTGGGAGGATTTGCGCCGGGCGCCCCCCGAGGCCGATCTATTCATTTATGCGTGGCATCCACATGGCGAAACATTGCTTAACGCGTATGCCGCCGCCCGATCCGGCTACCGTATCAACCTCGAGTTGCTGCATTTTTATGTGCTGCGCAGGCGGATCGAGGATATTTGGGTTGATATACAGCGTTTGACCGAAGAGGCTCCAAACGAAGCCGAGGCTGCAAAGCATCTTGGCTGGATACAAAGCAGTATTGAGGCAATACAGGCATTGTATCGTTAATCAAATTATTTGCGTTTCCCACCCGGCTTGCCCTTGGCGCGAGGCGATGCTTTTGTGTTGGGTACACTGGTTTTTTTTGCACTGGGCGCGGCCTTTTTGATGGGTTTGCGCCAAGGCGGTACAAGGCATTCCCGCCCATAACCGATTAAATCTTCCCGCCCAGCTTTGGCCAGCGCCTCGCGCACCAGCCCGTGGTTGGCCGGGCGGCGGTATTGCAGCAATGCGCGCTGCATCGCCTTTTCACGGGTGGTGCGGGGCACGTATACTGGCTCCATGGTGCGTGGGTCTAAGCCGGTGTAAAACATGCAGGTGGAGAGGGTACCGGGCGTGGGGTAAAAATCCTGCACCTGCTCGGGCTGGTGGCCGGTGTCGCGCAGATAAAGGGCCAGCTCGATGGCCGAGGCTAGATCGCTGCCCGGATGGCTGCTCATCAGGTAGGGTACCAGGTACTGGGAGCGCCCCAACTCCCGGTTGATGGCCTCGTACCGGCGGGCGAAACTGTCGTACACCTGGCGGCTTGGCTTGCCCATAACGGCCAGCACCTGGGGGCACACATGCTCGGGCGCAACTTTAAGCTGCCCGCTTACATGGTGCTCACATAGCTCCTGCAGGAAGGCCGGATTGGGATCGGCCTGTATGTAATCGTAGCGCAGGCCTGAGCGGACAAACACTTTTTTTACGCCGGGCAATGTCCGTAGTTCCCGCAGAAGCTCTAAAAATTCCCGGTGATCTACGATCAGCTTGTCGCAGGGTTTGGGGAACAGGCATTGCTTCTTTGCGCAAGCGCCGCGCTTGAGCTGCCCATCGCAGGCAGGGCGGCGAAAGTTGGCCGTGGGGCCGCCCACGTCGTGTATGTAGCCCTTAAAGCCCGGCAGGTGGGTGAGCAAACGCGCCTCTTGCAGCAACGATGCCGGGCTGCAGGAACTTACGATACGCCCCTGGTGAAACGTAATGGAACAAAAGCTGCATCCGCCAAAGCAGCCCCGTGTGGCGGCCAGCGAGAATTTCACTTCTTCTAAGGCGGGAACACCGCCTGCTTCATCGTAGTCCGGATGCCAGGCGCGCTCGAAGGGCAGCGCGTATGCGGCGTCCAACTCGGCTCGGGTGAGGGGAAAGTCCGGCGGGTTTTGCATCAAAAAGCGGCGTTCATCCTGCTTTTGTGCCAGCGGTTTGCCACGATAGGGATCTTGCTGGTTGTGCTGGGCCAGAAAGGCCTTGGCATAGACGGCTTTATCCCGTGCGCAGGCCTGATGATCCGGCAGCATAACATAGTTAGGAGGCGGCACTGCCCCCATCCAGCAGGCGCCTCGCAGGGCGGGGAGTTCTTCGATTGACGCCCCTCGCTCCAGCCAGCGTGCCGTGGCCAGGATGGTGCGCTCGCCCATGCCGTACAGCAGCAAATCCGCCCCGCTGTCCACCAGGATGGAGCGGCGCACGGTATCATCCCAATAATCGTAGTGGGAAAAGCGGCGTAAGGAAGCCTCCACGCCGCCGATCACGATAGGCACATCCCCAAAGGCGCGGCGGATCAGGTTGCAGTACACGATGGTGGCGCGATCCGGCCGGCAACCGGCACGTCCACCGGGGGCGTAGGCATCGGAGCTCCGGGGTTTTTTGGCGGCGGTGTAGTGGTTCACCATGCTGTCGATCACCCCGGCGGACACCAAAAAACCAAGCCGGGGGCGGCCAAACCGGCTCACAGAGGCAGGGTTGCGCCAATCGGGCTGGGCCAAAATAGCAACCCGGTATCCAGCCTTGTTTAGCACCCGGCCCAGCAGTGCCGCGCCAAAGGAGGGGTGATCCACATAGGCATCGCCGCTTACGAACACAAAATCCGGCCCGTCCCAGCCGAGGGCGGTCATATCCTGGGCTGTTGTGGGTAAAAATGCTGAGCGCATGGTTTCCCCTTATACAATCGTCAATGTATGTTTCCCTTCCACGGAAACAATTTTGTCCGGCTCCACCTTGGCGAAAGACTCCGCGTCTAAATACAGGGAAAAGTGCGGATGGGTCTTGAGGATCGTGGCCGGAATTCGATTATTCACCGGATTTTGCAGGGTATCCCGCACCGCATCTGCCTTTACGGCAAAGGGCACGCTGGACACGATGCGCTCACACTGCAAAATCTGAAACGCCGTCATGGTTACGGCACGATCCGGCACCTCTTCCATGGAATCGAACCACTTTTCGCCTACCTGCTGGGCCTTGCAGCGGTCGTCCAGATATACGTAGATAAAGGCTTCTTGGGTATCAAAATCGGCGGGCGGATCGTTAAAGGCGATGTGGGCGTTTTCGCCGATGCCGATGATCCCCAGGTCGATGGGCTCGGAGCGTACGGCCTGGGTAAGAGCGGCCATGTTTTCCGGCGTGCCATCTACCAGATGCACCTTGCCGGGATTCGCCACATGGATAAAACGCTCTATTAAGTACTTGCGGAAGCTGGCCCGGTGGGTCATGGGCAACCCCACATATTCATCCAGATGGAACATCTCCACCAGAGCCCAGGGAATATCCTGCCGGGTGAGGGCGGCCAGGGTGGTGAATTGGGATGCGCCGGTGGCGAGTATGATGCGGGCTTTGCCGCGGCGATCGATGGCACTACGTATCATCAACGCCGCCTCGTTTGCCGCCGCCTCGCCCAGCTTTTCTGGATCAGGAAAAACAAAGATATTCATGGCTTTAGGTTTCCTTTCAGTTCGTATATTTAATATGCAATAAGCGTTTGATGATCTCCAGTTGCTCATGCCGGCTTATATCGATATCAATGCTCCGCCCCTCCACATAGGGCGTGGCGGCGCGGAAGGCCTCTTTGATTTCTTCGGGCAAAATATCGTCCGCCTCCACACAGGCTACCCCTCTTTCGCCCAAACCAATGCGCAATCTAAAACAATCTTTTAGTGGCACAAAAAAGAGCAAGTTTCGCTTTTTGCTTAGGAGCTTATAGGACCAACCGGCAGCCTTGCCGTAATGTTTCCATTCGCCGGTGATGGCAGGATAGGTGTTTTGCACATGGCCCTTTATTTCGTCCCATAGGGCATGGGTGTTGCCAAGGGCATCCGCAACCATGTCATCCTGTGGCATAATGCTTTTATCATCAAAAAAACTTACTGCCATAAAAATACCTCCTCTGCGCTTTTGTTCAGTATAACACACCATATATGACAAATGGAACGCTTTTGTGCACAAATATCATTTGACAATAGAACGCATGTTCGCTATTATGCAAACATCGAAAGGAGGGCATGGAATGGCAAAAAACAAAAAACCAGCGGTAACGGTACGCCATCGCACGATGAGCATACCCAAGGATCGAAGGTGGCTGGGCGTGGAGCGAGACCGAAACGCGGAGCTTGTGGAGTTTGTGCTGCCACGCGTGTATCAGGGCGTAGACCTGGCGGAGAAGACGATTTTTGTGGACACCATGAACGCGCAAGGCGGATTGTACGACACCGCTCAGCCCGAAAAGCATGTAACAGAAGAGGAAATTTACCTAAGTTGGGTTGTGGGGCCGCTGCCGGCCTTTACCGGCGGAAAGGTAAAAGTGCGGCTGCGTGCCATTGGGCCGGATTTTGTGTGGCAAACAGAAACCGGCGAATTTAACTTGGCCACGACTTTTTTGGGCGACGATCCGCCGAATCCGCCGGGTATGGGGTACTTTAACCTTGCGCTGCTGCAAGTGGCCGAGTTGCGCGACCAGGCGGCGCTTTCCGCCGCGTCTGCCGAGCAAAGTATTGCTGCCGCCCAAATATGGGCCGAAAGCTCCGGGTCTGCCGCCAGAGGCATGGAGGTGCTTAAACAGCTTACCACAGAGACCAGCGATACCGGCCCCATCGCCACGATCCACCCGGTAGACGGCCTGCCGTTGGATGTGGCGGCCCGGCTTATCGCCCAGCAGGCGGGAGCAGGCGATCCGTCGCCGGATAATGTGCGGCCCATCGTTGGGCAGAATGCGCTATCGATTGTACGATCAGGGGCAAATCTCTCCAATATGACGACATACAACTTTGTTAAGCCTGCAACCAGGACGCGCAATATACAAACGGGTATCATGCCGCCGGGGACTTATACGATATCGATGCAAATGAGCGGACAAGCAGGAGGGTTTTCGGGGTTTGGTTTACGGGCACAACGCTCCGCGTCCGACGAAGGGGGTGACGTTCCCGGAACGACGACCCTAAACTTTAGCGAGACATCTCCCACCAGGGTTGTCGGCACATTCGTGGCCCCCAATGGGTTTGCGGTGCTGTACTGCTATATACATGGTGATAATCCAGATGGAGCGACGGTTTCAATATCCGACATACAACTTGAGTTAGCGCCTGGCACAAACACGTTTGAGCCTTACGCAGGGAATGCCTACAACATCACACTGCCGCAAATGCTATATGGATTGCCGGGGGCGGAAGACGAGGTGCGGAACGATGGAACTGTGCTGCAAAACACGCGCTTGCAAGTCCTGAATGGTTCCGAAAGCTGGACAAACAGCGCGAATATATCCGGATCAACACTCGCAAGATTTTACTGCCCAGGAGGTGCAGTTGGGGCGTTTGCAAACGATATACCAGGCATATGTGATCGCTTTGCGTGGATATCTCCATGGGTGTTAAACATATCGGGCGAAGGATGCGGATGGGTTAACCAAGCATCGACCCGTTTTGACATCGTGATCGCAAAATCCCGGATACCGGGCTGGGATGATGCATGGGACGCCGCCCAAAGAGCAACCGTATTTAGGGGGTGGCTGGCTGCCAACCCTACCACGATTATAGCCGCGCTAAGGGCGCCCGGAGCGCTGTCGATCCCACCAATCACCATCCCTGCCCTGCCAGGCGTAAACAACATATGGAGCGATGGGGGAGGGGCCGTCACGGCGGCGGGGCGGTTGTCGCCGCAACATGCCCACAATCAGATCAATGCGCGCCTGGCGGCGCTTGAGAACCTAGCAACAATGAGCAAGTAACAAAAAATGGGAGGATAAGATCATGTATGATGTGTTAAAAAACCACCTAACCCACGGCAACTATACCCTTGAGGACGCGGAGGAGCGAATCGATTACTTTGTGGCAACAGGGCGAATTGCACCGGTCCAGGCGGCAGAACTACAGGGCATAGCCAACAGCAATGCCAGCAGTCCCGGCGGCTTGGCAGACGAGCTGCAGGCCCTGAGACGGGAGTTGGAAGACATCAAACGCAGGTTTGCCGGTGATGACACGGTATGTGATGATGAGGAAGCAGCATCATAATTTGCCTATTCTTTTACGCTCTTCTACCCAGCCCTCTTTGATTACCTGTCGTTGCCGGGCGATGCACAAGGAGGCGTCGGGTACGTTTTCGGTCACAGTGGAGCCTGCGGCTACGTAGGCATCCTTGCCCACCTCCACAGGTGAAACCAGGTTTACATTGCAGCCAATGAAGGCGCGGTCTCCCACTTGGGTACGGTACTTGTGCTTGCCATCGTAATTTACGAACACCACACCGCAGCCCAGGTTCACGTCTTCACCCAGATCGCTATCGCCCACGTAAGTAAGGTGGGAGATGCGGGTAAGATCGCCCACGGTGCTGTTTTTGATCTCTACAAAATCGCCCACGCGGCACCGGGCGCCCAGTTTTGTGCCAGGCCGCAAAAAGGCGAAGGGCCCTGCCGTGGTCTCGGCCCCTATTTCGGTTTCGACGGCCACCACGCTTTCTAACCTAACACCGTCGGCCAGGTTGGTATCCCGCAAGCGATTGTTGGGCAACAGGGTGCAGTTTTTGCCGATCACGGTGCGGCCCTCGAGCACATTGCCCGGATAGATCACCGTGCCCGCACCGATGCAAACTTCGGCGTCGATATAGGTCGCCTTTGGGTCGATCAATATCACGCCGTTTTTTGCGTGGGCGGCATTGATGCGGTCCCGGGCATCCGCGTTGGCAAAGGCGGGGAGTGGGGCAGCCTGGCTCATAAAAGGAACCTCCTTATTGATTCAGCAGCCAATCCGCAGGCCGGATCAGCGCCGACTCGTGCTCGTCGTCCACTTCATCCATTACCATCAGCGCTTTTGCAGATTCCAGACGCTTGCGTTCCGGCTCCATGGTGGCGATCACCACGCACACGCCCACCACCGTGACCGAAAACTCACGCATCATGTCCATCATGCCCTTGGCGGTGCCACCGGCTTTCATAAAGTCGTCCACAATCAGCGCACGCTGGCCTTCCCGCACTGCCCGGCGTGAGAGGGACATGGTTTCGATCCGCCCCGCCGAGCCGGAAAGGTAGTTGATGTTGACCGCCGGGCCCTCGTATACCTTGCTGCTTCGCCGCCCGATCACCAGGGGAACGCCCAGCGCCTTGGCAGCCATCAGCGCCACCGGGATGCCCTTGGTTTCCATGGTGAGCACAAAATCCGGCTCGTCGTGATAAAACTGCCCGGCCATAATCGCGCCCATCTTTTCCACCAAGTCGGGCATAGACAGGATGTCGGCCATGTACAAAAAGCCGCCGGGCAGCACCCGGCCCGGCTCGGCCAGCCGGTTTGCCACCGACTGCACAAAATCCAGCGCCGCGGCTTGGGTGATTGCCGGGCGGTACCGCACGCCGCCTGCCGCGCCGGTTACGGTGTCCAGGCAACCGAGTTGGAACGTGGCCATGGTGTCAGCCAGGATGTCGATATCCTCGCTCAGTGTGGACTTGGCTGCTCCAAAAAGCTCGGCAAAGCGGCTGAGCCTGATCACCTGATTGGGCGAGGAAGTTAGTATGCGCGTCATCGCGGCCAGTCTTTCATTACGGCGGATATTTTCGCGGCGAATATTTTGCATAAGGCATACTCCTTTTGGCGTCTCGCAAGAAAAAGACGAATGATTCCTTCTGAGCAGCATTATTATATAGCACTATTGGAGCAAAATCCACTATTTTTTATCGAATTATTCTTTTTTTGTTCGTGTATTGATTGCAAGACGCCCTTCGGCGTATAATAAACGCAATGTGAAAATAAAACGTTTGGAAGGTGCACAATGCAACAGGTTCCGCAAATTCCGCACATACGCGATTTTCGGGGGCAGCGCGTCCATATGATAGGCATCGGCGGCAGCTCCATGTCCGGCTTGGCCGAAATGCTCCAGGCTCAAGGATATCAACTCACCGGGTCGGACAATACCGATTCTTACGCCACCCGCAAGCTGCAGGAGAGGGGTGTTTTTATCACCATTGGGCACCACGCCGCCAACGTAGCCGGGGCTTCGCTGGTGGTGTATACCGCCGCCATTGCGCCGGACAATGCAGAGCGCGTGGCCTGTGAGCGCGAGGGCATACCCACCCTGGAGCGCGCCTACCTGCTGGGGCAGCTCATGGAAGGGTATCCCTGCGCCATTGGCGTGAGCGGAGTGCATGGCAAAACCACCACTTCGTCCATGCTGGCGCAGATCCTGTTGGAGGCAGGCACGGATCCGGCCATTAGCATCGGCGGATCGTTGGATGCCATCGGCGGCGGCATGCGGGTGGGCCATGGCGATGTGTTTTTGGCCGAGGCCTGCGAGTTTAACGCCAGCTTTTTGCGGCTGCGGCCCACCGTGGCCGTGCTGCTCAATATCGACGAGGATCACTTAGATTTTTATCGGGATATTGACCATATCACCGACACTTTCGCCGAGTTCTTGGCGATGTTGCCTCCCGATGGAACCTGCGTGGCCTGGGGCGACGACGAGCGCGTCCTGAGCCTGCTGCCGGGCCTGCCTTGCCTGTGGCTCACCTACGGCCTGGGCGAGCACAACCGCTGGCAGCCGTTAGAGTTGACATACGATCAAACAGGCCATGCTGCCTTTACCGCCACCCTGGACGGCCAGCCCATGGCCCGGGTGGAGCTGCAGGTGCCCGGCTCCTTCCAAACCCTAAACGCTTTGGCCGCCCTGGCTACCGCCCATGCCGTGGGGGTTGATATGGACATCGCCGCCCGGGCCCTGGGCGGATTTGTGGGCGTACACCGCCGGTTTGAGCTTACCGGCGTGGTGCAGGGCGTTCGTTTATATCACGATTACGGGCACAACCCCACCGAGATGCGCTATGCTCTTTCGGTGGCGAACATGCAGCCCCATAACCGGCTGTGGGCGGTGATGCAGCCCCACACCTATTCGCGGGTGAAGCGGCTGTTTGAATCCTATATCCATTGCTGCGACGTGGCAGACGAAATACTGATCACCGACATCTACGCCGCGCGGGAAAAGGATCCGGGCGATATTCACAGCACCATGCTGGTGGAGCGCATTGCCGCCACCGGGCAGAGGGTGCATTATACGCCTACCTTTGATGATACCGAGGCGTATTTGCGAGAGCACTGGCAGCCGGGGGATTTGGTGCTGACCATGGGGTGCGGGAATATCAATTTGTTGAATGATCAGATTGCGGAGAATGAGGAGGGGTGATTTTTTAGTTGGACCTACTCCTCAAAGAGATCGGAGTGCGTACCTGTTCCGGAAGCCAAAAGAACCAAATTGCCTTGATCAATCTGGTAGACAAGTAACCAATCAGGCTCAATGTGGCATTCACGGTACCCCCGCATTTCACCTTTAAGCGGATGATCTTGGTATTTTTCTGGCATCTGCCTCTCGGAGGCCAGCAAATCGAGCGCGATGGTCAGTTTGGAAATATTTTTGCCGCGCTTGATTGCACGCTTAACGTCGCGTTTCATTTTGGCGGTGTACTTAATTGTAAGCATGGTCAATCCTCCAGCATAGATTGCACAGCTTCCTCGGCGGTAGTATAAGGCCCGTGCAGACCTCTTCCTAAGCGGATGTCCTCCATCGCCTTGCGGAGTTCGGCACTTGGCCTTCTGTCATGGCTGCGCTTGACGGCAAATGGTATGCCGTCCGTCTCAAGGGCGGCGGCAAGGAACATTCTAACCGCCGTTGGCGTATCAAGGCCAAGGTGGGAAAAAAGGGAATCTGCCGCTGCCTTCATGCCATCGTCTATTCTAATTTGAATTGTTGCCATATAGCCTGCCTCCTGTAATGATTTGCATTTCAATCGTAATGCAAATTGTTGCATTTGTCAAGCGCTGTCGTTTCATTAAATTTTGTGATATAATACGCTATGTACGATCCCACACAAATCGGAGGAACACATTTCATGCCGGAAATCACGCGGGCTTGCCTGGCGCTGATCCTCAGTTGCGGGCTTGCCTATGGCGGCTGGAGCGAGATCGCGCCCCATGCCGATCCGTATTTTGATTCGCTGATATTGGTCAACAGAGAAAATAGGGCCCCCATCGCCGCGCCATCATTGGTGTTGCCGGATGTACCGCCGGCCAGATCGGGCAACGCTTCGAATGTCTACATGCAACCCAATGCCGCCAATGCGCTGGAGCAGCTTTTTGCCGCCGCCCAGGTGGAGCAGGGGTATTTGCTGTACGCCGTGTCCGGCTATCGGTCGGCGGGAACCCAGGGCGCGATATACGAGCGCCGGGTGGAACAAAGCGGAGAGGCCGCCAAAAGGTGGGTGGCGCCGGGCGGTTTTTCGGAACACCAAACCGGCTTGGCCATGGACGTCACCGGCGCCAGTGTGCGGGATTTGGGATTAACCCAGCGTTTCGGCGATTCCGAAGAAGGGCTGTGGGTGGCGCACAATGCCCACCGCTTTGGTTTTATCATACGCTACCAGCGCGGATGGGAGCAGATCACCGGCTATAATTACGAACCTTGGCATCTGCGTTATGTGGGCCTTGAGCATGCCGCCCGCATGTACGAGTTGTATATTCCATTAGAGGAATACCTGGCGCTGTTGCAGCAGGAACGTGTGAACGAGGTGCTTGTTGCGCTGGGGTTGGCGCCGCTGATTACGCCTACGCCAACGCCTGATCCTACACCCATGCCCACACTGGAACTCACGCCCATGCCGCTGATGACGCTGGCGCCTGAGGCCATCCCGTCCCAGCCAACCGGTGATAATCCTTTCGGCACGCCCAGGCCGATTGAAAGGCCGTGATTGCTGTTTTCTTATGATGAAGAAGAGGTTGGGCAAGGGACTGGAAATTTTTCTTGACTATGAAGGGATGCTTGCGTATAATTTAACACATGCCTATATAAGGTAATTTGAAGATACATGCTAAACGGAGATCTGCTTGTGAATGCCAGAAAAAGGTTCGGCGAAAGAATTGTACTTAAGGCAATCATACAAGTGTTGCCTATGTTGGGCATTACCATTGGAATTAATTTCATTGGAAAGAATGCTTTGCTTGTCGATTCGGTAACAGGGGAGTTGACTGTTTTGGGATGGTCGCTTACTTTTGTCGTCGTAATTTCTGTTTTTCTGTATAATTATCTCGCATATCGACATGAATTGCTTGAGAAGAGAGACAGGTTGCACAAAGAAGGAGTATCAAGAAAAATTAACGAGTCGATTTATAATTTGTTTTTGCAGCGAATTATTTACTGTAAAAACCAGTTAAACTCTAATAGGGATATAGATTTATCGAATTTTGATAAGTACATTGGAAGCTGTACCATTAAGGAAATATGCAATTTGCTTTCTGATTTGCTGGGGATAGATAAGCACAGAGTGTTGATCGTCTTACTTTCTAAACGCTTAAAGAAGTGGGAAGCTCTGGCCTCCGTCAATGCCGATAATACGCAAAAGCTAGATGATCTTCTGGTGAGCGATAAATCTGCGTTAGCGCAATTTCTTGATTCTGGCCACACAGAATGGTATATCATGGACAAAAAAGAAGCAGTAAAAGAAGACAGGTATTTGAATGATTCAAGAGACATGGTAGAAGAGACGGGTTCACTTTATAGCTATCGTTTTAAGACTGCAAACGCCACAAAAGCCGATATCTCCGACATGATTATTTCTATATCAACATATGGAGCTGTGTTATCAGAGAAAGACATTGGAATAGTTCGAGATAATATTCTTTTCTCATTTCAGAATTTAGTGATGTATGATGACGTGGTTAATAAAGTTAGGATAAAAGAAATGAAAAGAGAGCTGAAGTTAAGTTGATTGGTATTATTGGCGCTATGTTAAGCGAAGTTGATGGTCTAAAGGGAGAGATGGATCTAGAAAGGATCGATTGCTTTTCTTGTATAGATTTTTATGTGGGGCAAGCATATGGAGCAAATGTCGTGGTGGCAGCCTGTGGTGTGGGAAAAGTAAATTCCGCTATATGTGCGCAGGTAATGATTTATAAATATAACCCAGAATTTATTATCAACATAGGTGTAGCAGGCAGTCTGAGTTCGAAAATTGAAGTGCTTGATCTTGTGGTAGCAGATTCTGTTGTGCAGCACGATGTAGATACATCGGCCGTAGGGGATCCTGTTGGTATGATCTCGGGGATCAATTTGACATACATCCCTTGTGATGCAGGCGAGATGGCAATAGGTACTATTAGTAAAAATTCTGAGATACTTAGAATTCATCATGGAACAATAGCATCTGGTGATCAATACATTGTCGATAAAAAAAAGAAAAGAGATATTGCTTCGCGATTCAATGCAGTTGCAGTCGATATGGAAAGTGGAAGTATAGGGCAAGTATGCCATATAAACCAGGTGCGCTTTTGTGCGCTCAGAGCGATTTCCGATAGAGGTGATGCTGCGGAGTACCTTGAATTTTTGGCTGATGCAGTGGAAAGAGCACTAATTGCACTCCGTATCCTGCTATCTGAGTTATCTAATACCGCAAGCAAATCTGAGCAAGGGAGTGAGAGATAAACGCAATGTCATATAGAATTGATAATGTGTTGCTCTTTACTGGAATAGACTGGGTATCTAATGCGTGCGTGTACATTGATGGAGCCAGAATTATTTATGCAGGAGCGCAAGCAAAAGCACCACTATTCGATATTCCCCATGATTACATTAATGGGCATGGTTGTATAGCTATGCCGGGTTTGTCCAATGCGCATACCCACCTTTCGATGACATTGCTCCGTGGTGTGGGAAGTGACCAGGTTTTGCTCGACTGGCTAGAAAACGCTGTGTGGCCTGCAGAGAAGCGGCTTACTCCCGCCTTTGCCCGTGCTGGGGTAAAGCTAGGCCTGCTAGAGCAGCTGCGCTTTGGTGTCACAAATTTTGCTGATCAGTATTTCTATATGGATGATGTGGCTGAGGCGGTGATCGAGAGTGGCGCACGGGCTTTGTTGGCTTGTGGGCTTTTGGGTTCTAATCATGAGCATCATAAGCAACAACTCGCCAAGAATGTGGCCCTGTTCAGGCAGTACCATGGCGCGGCCGAGGACCGTGTTCGTGTGGGGATCGGCACCCACGGCGAATACACCAACACCGATGAATCCATCCGCGCCCATGCAAAAGCGGCCCAGGAGCTAGGCGCGATGATCCACGTGCACATCGCCGAGACCCGCGCTGAAACAGAGGGCTGCAAGAGCCGCCGCAATGGTCGGTCGCCGGTGCGCTACCTTGCGGACATGGGGTTGCTGGACATCCCCACCCTGGCTGCCCACTGTGTGTGGGTGGACGATGCCGATATGGATATCCTGGCCGAAAAGGGGGTAGCGGTGGCCCACAACCCGGTAAGCAACCTAAAGCTGGCCAGCGGCGTGATGCCCCTGCCCCGCATGTTGGAAAAGGGCATACAGGTATCCCTGGGCACCGACGGCGCGGCCAGCAACAACAACTTGAACCTATGGGAAGAAGTTAAACTCACCGGTATCCTGCACAAGGGGGTATCCGGCGATCCTACGCTGATTTCGCCCAAGCAGGTGCTGGCCATGGCCACGCGCAACGGAGCGCGGGCAATGGGTTTTGAAAACGTAGGTTTGCTGCTGTTTGGCTGGCATGCCGATATGATCCTGCTGGAGGCCGGTTTGCCCCACCGTGTTCCCTGTGTGGATCCCGCTGCCGATCTGGTATACGCCGCCCAGGGCGCCGATGTGCGTATGACCATGGTAGATGGCCGCGTGCTTTACCTGGACGGTGAATACCTTACGTTGGATAAGGAACGGATCATAACCGAAGCCCAAAAGGCTGCCGATGTGATGATCTATGGAAGATAAAAGCAAAGCGTCTTTTTTGCAGCATTGGTTTAAGGGATTTGCAAAATCCATAGATCGTATAGCGGAACCGGATCGCAATGTGATTTGGAAAGAATGCGGCAGGGCATGCTCGGATTCGTATACAAAACAAATATACGTGGAGACTTATGCACTTTGTGAGAACATCCGCGATTTTTGTGCGCGTTTAAAAGAGCGATTTCCTGAGATGGATATTTGCGTGTCGGGGGATGGGGGATATATTCAACTGACGTATCGTTACTGCGCGTGTGACTTGGTGCGCGACGGGTTTATGAGCACACCTTTGTTGTGCGAGTGTTCGCGGCAGAGCTTATTGTACAATTGGGAAGCGGTGCTTGGCGAACAAAGGGTAGAGGTGGAATTGCTGCAGTCCATACTGGGTGGCGGCGATTGCTGCCGGTTTCTGATACGTGTTTTGGCATAGATCGCCGCGGATCCGGTAGGGCGCGACGCCCTCGGCGCGCCGTGATTCGACCCAAATAACGCACCGTTGCTGCAATACGACGGCGCGCCGGGGCGTCGCGCCCTACAAACGGCAAACCGGCCGTTTTGCGTTATCCCTCTTTTTTGACCACCGGGATGCAAATATCGACCACCTTGCCCGTATCGCTCATGCAGCGCTCGTCGTACAGCTCATAATCCACGCAGCCGGGCGCGTACTCGTAGCCCGAACCGGGGAACCACTCGTTAAAGATGTACACCCAGGTACCTTGGATGTTTTGGGTAAAGTGTTCGTTGTCCGAGGGCGGCGTGGAGAATACCGCGTAGGTTGCCGCGGGCACTTCGCAGGTGTGGTAACCCGCCGGTACTGTGGCGCCTTCAATCACCTCCACGCCGATTACGTATTCGAACTCGCCGGTATCCTGATCCACCGGGAAGCAAGCGCCGTATTCCGCATGGGCCTTCAAAAAGGGTTCTTTGTGCAGCTGTTCCATGCGGCCATCGCTCATATAGGCCCCCCAAAAGGCGGGGATGGCCTTGTTGTTTTCTCCGGCGGTATCGGTGGTTTTGATCATGTGGCCTGCAAGTTTGATGGCCGGTTTGGATACGAGTTTAGGTTCCATAACGATGCCTCCAATCAGATATTGTTCCATTTTGGCTAGGGATGGGGGAGCGGGCGCACCACAAAACGCGTGCAAACGGTACACCTCCGGCGAGCAGCCGAAGCGACGCCGGAACGCCTTGCTAAAGCCTGAGTGGGTCTCAAAGCCGTACATCAACGCGATGTCGATTACCTTTTTGCCGCTGGACAGCTCCGCCGCCGCAAAGGCCAGCCGGCGGCTTCGCACGTACTCCATCACCGGATAACCTACCCGAAACGCAAACACATGGTAAAAATGGTAGACAGAAAAGCCTGCCACTTTCGCCAGCGCCTCGGCGCTCAGATCGTCTTGCAGGTGGGCGTCGATGTGCTCCAGCACCTTTTGAATCAGTTGGTCGTAGTCCATGGTTGCCTCCGTGTACCGTACGGTGGCTACAGTATACCATGTTGGATGGGAATGGCTGTTCCAAACTTGCGGAGTTTGAGCAAACCGATTTTCGATAACGATTCATCGAAAAACAATAAAAATTAATTGACAAAAGATAATTTGCCGTGTATACTTTGTCACGAAGTGAATCAAAACGGAGGAAAAAACGCTATGTTGGAAAAGCTGCTGTTTCGTGCGACCCAAGGACTGGTATATTCGGCGCTTTTGGTTGGGTTTGTGATCTGGGCAACCATGCCGTGGATGATGGACACCTATATTTTGTGGTTTATGCGGCTTCGTATCATCGATTCGGTTTACCGCACGGGCCTGTTGCTTTTTGTGATGATTGTGGGCGCGGGGGCCATATGGATCACGGCGGAGATGGCGCTGATGCTCCGTACGGTAATTTCAGATCCCTTTGTGGCGCGCAACGCCCGGGCGCTGTACCGTGCGGGAGTCGCGGCGCTGCTGATTGGCTTGGCGTTTTTTGTGCGATGCTTGCGGTACATGTCCCCCATGGCATTGGCTGTGGCCGCCATGCTGCTGATGCTTGGCCTGTGCGCGCTGGTGGTGGGGGCATTATTCCGGCGTGCGGTGGAATTCAAAAAAGAGAATGATCTAACGATCTGATAGGGGGATGTCCA
>Ga0123356_10000217_pt1 | contig 66742 bp, 51 predicted proteins | sample TergutEmb28metaG_2_FD_92546 | JGI IMG/M metagenome (GOLD analysis project Ga0123356, IMG submission 92546) | Embiratermes neotenicus P3 segment gut microbial communities from Petit-Saut dam, French Guiana - Emb289 P3 | ecosystem: Host-associated > Arthropoda: Insects > Digestive system > Gut ...
CAAGGCCCCGGGCCGATGAAAGTACCGGCAGCCGAGTTGCCCGGCGTACTTGGCATCACCGCCGTCAATTACGTGCAGGGACGGCATGCACTGGCGGTTGTAGACTCGGCGCTCGCATGAGGGTTTCATACATGGAACAAAGGAGAAGTCAAGCCATGAACAGAAAGATGTCTTTTGTCGGTCTCGTGATCGCAATTTCGTTGTCTGCAGCCTCGGTCTTCATCCCCCATCCGATGCGGGCGGAGGGTGACGAAACCAAAGCTCCAGCCATGGAGGTGCAAGTGGATAACTTTACCTTCAGCCCCCAGACGCTTACGGTTCCGGTGAACAAGGCCGTGACTTGGACAAACAAGGACGATATTCCGCACGTCATCGCGAGTAATGGTTTGTTCATGTCGAAGGCTTTGGACACCGATCAAAAGTTCTCCTACACCTTCACCAAAGCCGGCACATATCAGTACTACTGCACGCTTCATCCCAAAATGGTAGGTAAGATCGTTGTCCAGTAAACACGTCGGGGCCGACTCGAAGGAGCCGTGGATCAAGCTCTGGGAGAGGCCCCGAACAGGCTTTTGTATAGACTGGCCTGCCGTCCATGTTCGAAATCGGATCCATGCGCCTATGGTAAAACCTTTCGATTGGCGAACCGTTCTTCTGGCAAAGCACGCCCAGCATGTGTGCTTATCCATTTTCCCATTGGACTGTTTATCACCGGCGTGGCATTGGATCTCGTGTCGCGAGGAAAACGGGCGTCTCCTCTGGCCACCGCTGCCTATCTGAACTTGTCCATAGCCGCTGCAGCCATATTTCCCGTGGTGGGGACCGGCCTCCTGGCGTGGCAGCTCGCTCTTGCGGGGAAAACGCTGAAAGGTCTCCCTGCTGTGGCATGTGATGGCAGCCTCGATCGCAACCCTGCTGGTCCTTGCGTCCTGGAGCGTACATAGGCGGATGCGCAAAGCGGAATCCATGTTATTGCCTGCTTATCGAATTCCAGTGGAACTGCTGGGAGTGGCTGCCATCATGGTGACAGCACACCTCGGCGGTTTCCTCAGCGGAGTCAACCCATGAGCCGCCAGCAACGGGGCGCCGGGAAATGTGAAATGGCCGGGGCGGGGCCTCGATTCGCGGCCCTGACCTCTCACATTCGCGAGGCCACTCCGGATTGGATTTATTCGTGGCGCGCACAACGAAGTTTTCGACATTCTTGGCCAGCGTTTCGTCCCGCGGATGCGATCCGCCAATCAAGTAAGTTACCAGTTCAGGTTGGTACTCGGTTCGCTGTGGGGCCTTGGCATGCCCTTCCCAGATAGGGCGCGCGGCAGGGATGAAGCTTAGAGATTGTGGTTAGCCGTGGGAGGAAGTGGCTGTGCGATTCGGTCGGCTGCAGAATCAAGCGACACAAGATTGCGAACAAGAGCTGATCGAGCGCATCCTGAAGGGCGAACACGAGCTGTTTTGTGAGCTGATCTACCCTTATGAGCGGCGCCTACGCGCCATAGCATTTGGCATTCTCCGCAACGAAGCCGACGCGGACGACTGCGCTCAGGATGCCACGCCGAAGGCGTTCCAGAACATCCACCAGTTCCGCGCGGAAGCCAGGTTCAGCACCTGGCTCATTCAGATCGCGATTCATGAGGCGCGCATGCGGAAAAGGAAACAACGCGCCCATCCCCTGGAGCCTATCAAGGAAGATGAGGGTGAGGACGGAAGTTACACTCCGCGCGAATTCGCCGATTGGCGGGAGATCCCCTCCGAGGTGCTTGAGCGCAAGGAGGTCCGCGAAAAGCTGGACCAAGCGCTGAATTCTCTCGGGGAAATCTATCGCCAGGTGTTTGTTCTGCGCGACGTGCAGAACATCAGCATTGCGCGGACGGCCAAGGCTCTGGGTATCTCCACCGCTTCGGTGAAGACCCGTTTACTTCGAGCCCGCATCATGATGCGCGACCTTCTGGCCCCGGGACTCGGCGGGCCCTGGGACTTGTCACCCTCCGAGGGTGCGAATCCATGCTGGTCCATTGCGAACCCGCGTGGCATGAGATTTCGAACTACCTCCATGGCGTAGACGGCCCGGGCTGTGCCGGCGGCTATCGAAGACCATGCCGGTGGCGGCAACAGTTTGTGTGGTCGAAAGTTTCCTCTGCGCCGCGAAACGGATAATGTGCTTGCGTGACCAACGACACGAACTGAACCTGAATCTAAGCGGTACCATGAGGACGAAGAGCCAACTTTCTCTCATCGTCATTGTCATCCTGCTGGTTCCGTTCGCAATTGGGAATCTTTGGTCACAAGGTGGCGGCAAGACGCCATTTGTACTGAGGATCAGCGCCTTTCCTGAAGGTGGAATGATTCCCCGGAATTACACTTGCGACGGGGCTGACATTTCTCCAGAACTGACATGGGCTGGCGCTCCAGCCGGAACCCAGTCCCTAGCGCTAATTGCCGACGATCCCGACGCTCCAGCAGGTACATGGACACACTGGATTATCTGGAACATTCCACCAGAAAAGACATTGCCCGAGGCCGTCCCGAAAAGCGACGCCCTTGGCGAGGGGATTCGCCAAGGGGAGAACGATTTCAAGCGCATCGGGTATAGCGGGCCATGCCCCCCTCCGGGCAAACCCCATCGTTACTTTTTCAGGGTTTATGCGTTGGACACCAAACTCGACGTGAAACCCGGCGCCAGCAGGAACGAACTGGAGCGTTCGATGGATGGGCATGTGCGGGCCAAGGCGGAACTGATGGGCAAGTATGCCCGGTGAAGGGAGTCGCGATCCGTCCATTGATGATAATTCCACAAAACGGCCACTTCAGAATCGGCGATAACTTACTTGTCAAGGGCCGACTGCGCTGTCCACTTGCGGACGGCCCGACAGGCAAGGACGTTCCGAAATTCTCAAGCGACGCTGGATTGACATCAAATCTCGTCGCCTCTTGAGCGATGACGAAGACGCAGTGTTTCCCAACTACCGTCATTGACCCACCCGCCATCCACCGTTAAGGCGTGACCGTTGATGTATCCGCTCAGTTTCGCGTCTGCAAGGAACGCAATTGCTTGAGCGATATCGTTGGGCGACGCGAATCGCGCCATCGGCACTCGATTGGTGATGTCCTTGTCCGTATAACCGGCGGTCGCTTGATCAGCGACATCCATTTCGGTTTTGACCCACCCGGGACAAACTGCGTTTACACGTACCCCGCGGCCTCCCCACTCCGCCGCCAGCGTACGGGTGAGACCCATCAATCCGTGCTTTGAGGCGTTGTACCCGACGCGGTCTGCGATTCCCACTAACCCGGCCACCGACGCTACGTTCACAATGCTGCCTGAGCGTTGTGCCAGCATCATGGAACCCAAGGACTTGGCGAGCATGAACGGAGCTACCAAATTGATCTCCAGCACCCGGCGAAAATCAGCAGCCGAAACCTGTTCCGCCGGAGAAATAAAGCTGATTCCAGCATTGTTGACCAACACGTCCACCCTGCCCCATTCCTGCCGAACTTGGGATGCCAGGCTCGCCACCGTGTCTTCGTGCGAGATGTCGCCGGCGATTTCAAGGACCTGGGCGCCACGCTGCCTGCACGTCTGTGCAATGCCTGCAAGCGGCTTCAGGTCAATCAATGCGAGCTGGTAGCCTTGTGCTGCGAACAGCTCCGCGGTGCATCGGCCGATACCTTGGGCAGCGCCGGTGATAACAGCAACCTTCTTGTGATGAATCATCGCTTACGCCTGCTTTTCGGATATTGCATCACTACTGAGTTCTCGCTGCGCGGGCCGGATAGCAAAAATGTATGCCCTTCGGCTCTGGTGCTCTATCTCCGGGCCGTACGGAGGCCGTTCAATCACTTCCTCAACTCGAAATCCTGAGCCTTCGAGCAGGCGCGAGATCTCGGCACTAGGGAAAAAGTGCCAGTCCATCGTCACCCGATGCCCCCACAACTCCTCTGGCCTGAGGACCTCATCCCCGACGTGAAAGGCGAGCAGCAACACTCCGCCGGGCTGCAATACTCGATGCATCTGCGCGAAAATCAGCGGCAGAGATTGCTTGGGAACATTTACTACTGCGTAAAAGGCCGCGATCCCCGCCAGTTGATTGTCCTCGAGGTCTAGCGCCGTCATGTCTCCTCGCTGAAAACGGATCCCAGGGTTACGCTTTCGAGCCTCGTCGATCATCCCCGGCGAAATGTCCATTCCGAACACCGCCGCACCGGCGGCATGCAGATAACGAGCTACTTGACCCGGTCCGCAGCCCATGTCACAGACTTCGCCGCGAGCTTTCGTGACAAATCTGTCCAGTAGTTCCCGATCGAGCGGCTTGCTCCGAAGTTCGTCAGAGAGGCGACCGGCGTACTCGCTCGCGAGCCCGTCGTAGTTCTCACGGATCACCCGTATAAGGCTCTCGTCCATGCGCTTCTCCGATGCGACCCTCGGCAGCACAGCTTATTGTAAGACTTCGCCGTCGTCCAAGATTTAATGACCTTCTCCGTCTTGAGCAGTTCGCGGCGGGCTTTCAGCCATTCCCCGCATGTTCCGGTTCTTGTGTGTCGTCATTGTCCCTCCCTCCTTCTTGTCCGATGTAACTTGGAATTGGGCGCCATTGCGCTATATTTACCGCGGGCGTCGAGAGTAACGAGCGTGGCGGAATTGGGATGGACTCTCTGATTACGGCGGCGGCCCGCGCCCTCTCGGCAGGCGACCCCCTAGGCGCGTTAAAGCGGGTCGCACTGCGCGATGACGCGCCTGCCCTTGCGCTTCGGGGCATCGCGATGGCTCAGCTCGGCGATTTCAAACGAGCCAGGCAACTCCTGCGAAAGGCTGGGCGCGCATTCGGCCCAAAAGAGGCCGTTGCGCGCGCGCGATGCGTCGTAGCCGAGGCCGAGATTGCCCTTGCGTCGCGCGACCTGTGCTGGCCTGTGAAGGCGCTCGAGCGCGCGAGCGTGACGCTCGAACGGCAGGGAGACCGTCTGAACGCGGTGTTTGCCCGCTATCTTGCTGCTCGTCGCCTGCTTCTGATCGGGCGCCTGGACGACGCGGAGCATCTGCTCGCCGATCTCGACCCGACGACGCTGCCGGCCTCGCTGATTACCGCACACGCGCTCGTGGTTGCGGGAATCGCCATCCGTCGACTCCGGACGAAACCGGCACGGGCTGCGCTGATCCGAGCCGAGAGAGCGGCACGCCTAGCTCGTATACCTGCACTGGCTGCCGAGGTCGAAAACGCATCGCACCTCCTGAATACACCGGCCGCGCGCTTGATTGCGCACGGCGGGGAGCGTCTCCTCTTACTCGAAGAGGTTGAGGCGGTTTTGGCATCGAAAGCGGTTGTCGTGGATGCATGCCGTCACTTGGTGCGTGCCAGAAACAGGGTTGTTTCACTCGCAAGGCGTCCGGTCTTGTTCTCTCTCGTACGGGCGTTAGGCGAAGCGTGGCCGCGAGACGTGGCGCGGGACGTGCTCGTCGCAAGGGCCTTCGGGTCCAGATTCGTCGATGAATCGCATCGTGCGCGATTGCGCGTCGAAATCGGACGCCTGCGCAAGACGATTCGGAAACTGGCTGGCGTTTGCGCGACGAAGCAGGGCTTTCGACTTGGGCTGCCCCCTGGACGCAAACTCGTGGTGCTCGCGCGACCCATGGAAGACGACCACGGGGCAGTACTCGCCTTGCTTGCCGATGGCGAGTCGTGGTCGAGTTCCGCCCTGGCAATCGCGCTTGGAACGAGCCAGCGTACCGTGCAGCGCGCTCTCGACATGCTTGCCGCATCAGGTAAGGTGCAGTCATTTGGTCGCGCGCGAGCCCGCCGCTGGATAACGCCGCCCGTGCCAGGATTCACGACGACTTTGTTACTTCCTGCTCCGCTGCCGATTGATTAGTCTTGACGTATGAAGCGCTCAAAAGCCGACATTCTGCGTGAATATGGGCCCTTTCCCGGGGTTGACCGTGTGCATGGCGTCACCTATGACGGGCGGCACGTTTGGTTTGCTTCCGGAGATAAGCTCAATACCTTTGATCCGGCGGGCGAGAAGACATTGCGCTCGATTGATGTCGCCGCCCATGCAGGAACAACATTCGACGGCAAGCACCTGTTTCAAATCGCGGAGGACCGGATTCAGAAGATCGATCCGGAGAGCGGTCGGGTGCTTGCGACCATCCCTGCGCCGGGCGGCGGCGCCGACTCGGGGCTGGCGTGGGCGGAAGGGACGCTTTGGGTGGGGCAATATCGGGAACGGAAGATCCATCAAATCGATCCCGAAACGGGGGCCATCCTTCGCACGATCGAGTCCAACCGGTTTGTTACCGGGGTCACCTGGGTCGATGGAGAACTCTGGCATGGAACCATCGAAGGCGATGAGAGCGAGTTGAGGCGAGTCGACCCTCGGACGGGCGAGGTCTTCGAGGCGATTGAGATGCCACGCGGGGAGACCGTATCCGGACTTGAGTCCGATGGCGGCAATCAGTTCTTCTGCGGAGGGGGAAAGAATGGGAAAGTCAGAGCGGTCCGGCGGCCTCGACGGGCCGCGAGGGCCAGTAAACCGAAGACCCCAGTCGGCTCAGCCGGCAAGTAGCCGAGGCGCCGTCCGGGATCGCTCGCCTCGCGACACCGCGTGGCAGCGGGAGCTACACTGACTCCCCAGAAGGATCGGAGCCGGACGGAGCCAATCAGGCAAGCGCCGGCTTTTACACGTCGACCGGGGTTTTGAGGCCCTCATTGATGCGATTGGTGAAATTGGCCGTGGCAACCGTCGCCACCAGTTCAACGATTTGTTCCTTATCGAAGTACTTGCCCAGAGCCTCCACGTCCTGCTCGTCAATGCCGCCTGTATACCCCGTCAGTTTCTCCGCGAAATGGATTGCAGCCTGCTGTTCGGGTTTGAACACCGAACTGTTCCAGCCGGCCGGATCTTTCAATGCTGCGATCTGCTCGTCGCTGACACCGTGCCGCCTCGCCGAAGCGGTATGTGCGCGGGTTCAATAGGCGCATCCATTGAGAATGGACGTGCGCAAATACGCAAGTTCCTTGGTAACCGCCGGCAACTTACCCTCGCGCCAGACCTCCTGATAAAAGTCCAAAAAAGTCTTCAGGATTTCCGGCTTATAAGCCAGCACCTTGAAGAAATTGATTACCTTTGCGCGCTGTTTTTCGAGCCCTTCGTAGACTGCAACAGCAGAACCGCTGACTTGTTGTTTTTCCAGGGGCGTGATGCTCATTGGCACCTCCAAAGAAGCAGAGACATTCTAAACCCGTGGCGGCTTACAGTGCCGCTTGAATTTGATTCTCAAAGTCGAGCTTCGCCGGCGATCGCAGATGGCAGCCACGCCGATCGGGGGACCTCTGACTTGCCCGTCAAGCGCGCCAGTGCGCCGGGCTTCCCTTGCCGGGCTCGGGTTCTCCGTTTGAAATGCTATTTTGCAGGTTTCTTCCTGGCTGGAAGATACTTCTTTTCGATCGAGGCCACGATCACATAGTTGGGGTCAACCATTTCGTCCAGATGGATTGTTGCGGCCTGCGAAAGGAGTTCGTAGGCATCGCTTTCCGAAAGTCCGTAGTCGCTATGGATCCACGACACCAGCTCTGTGAATGCGATCCGCAGACTATCGTCGAGCGGGCGGTAGGCTCCAACCGTCATGATGGCGTGGTCGTTCTCGAAGCGCGGCCAGTTGATTTTTTGTCCCTTGAGAACGTCGACCTGAATGCGGGCATGGAGTGGAACTTCGATTGCCGTCCCGGCAATCTCTCCGTCGCCCATAGCTGCGTGCCCATCCCCCATATAGAGTAGCGCCCCGGCGACGTTGACCGGCAGATACAGAGTGTTTCCCGCGCTTGCCTCGGGAGCATCCATATTTCCGCCAAATTCCGCGGGGACTATGGAACTGCGCGACTCTCCGTCTGCGGGCGCCACGCCGATGCAACCGAGGAACGGATGCAGCGGGATCCTGACTGAGAAATCAGAATCGAGGGCTTTGAAAACCGCAGTGTTGTCGGCGTGATCGATGGGAAAAAACCAAATCTTCTCGGATAACGCAGGATGCAGCATGGGAGTGTAATTGGTTTCGTTCAAAGCGCCAAAGCCCGGGGCAAATGCCCCGACTCCCTGGCTGCCGTCCACCTGCAGATCGAGAACCTTTACCACCAGCGTATCGCCAGGTTGAGCGCCTTCAATGTAAAACGGCCCGGTGAGAGGGTTATCTCCCTTGGCCATGCTCAAAGTATCGCCGGGCTTTTTTATCGCATTGCCAAAGCAGTCGAGCGTGTTGGTACTGAGAACATCCCCCGGCTTGAGCCGCGCAACCGGCTCAGCAGGACCATACACATATTTAACGGAATCGATAGTGGCGCGGTAAGTCACTGTATCGCCCGACTGCGCATGAACAACGGCCGAACCGATCGCCAGCAAAATCAGCAAACATCTGCTTATGGGGTTCATTTCGAAGTCGCGGGTTCGATCCAGATAAGCGCCTCGCGCGAGGATTCATCTCAAGGAACATCTACACGACAATGTGAGCGAGAATTGCAACAGCCCCGGCTGTCGACGGTCGAGGAAATTAAAACGCATTTCCCGCACCGGGAGCAGACCCGACTGCTCGCGCACGACTTGACGCTTGGCTAACGACAGGTGGCCGAAACATCGACGCGGAAGCCACGCTTTCTCTCCTTGAAGCGAAAACGCTTTACTTCAGGGTGAATCCGCGTCCTTCTCCCCTGTTGTACCCTGCTTTCTGAATCCGGTCAAATGGATCCAAGTAGACTGAGGCCTTATTCGCGGGTTTTTCTTTCAAAGGGAATGAAAACCACGTCTCGACGATTGGTGTCGATCAATCGGGAGAGGAATCGCTGAAATCGGGCCGGTCTTCGTCACATTCTCACACACGTTCCTGGACTGCCCGCCACTCTCTGACGCCATTCTCGGCGGCCCCGCGCCTCAAATTCCCGTCTGTCATCGGCCGGCTGACGGACCAGCAGACCGAGGAGCTTTCTGCGTTGACCTGAAGGACTTATATTATGATCTTACCTCCGCGTGAGCTTTACGAGCGAGTTGAGCACATTATCTATTGCGCCCGAGCTGTCGTTTCACCCAAGGAGTGAGTTATGAATGAGAAAGATGCTGCGCTCCGGCTAGCAGCGTATTCAGACGGGGTTTTCGCGGTGATCGTGACCATTATGGTGCTGGACCTCAAGGCACCGGGTCAGTCGGCATTCTCGGCGCTCTGGCCTCTCTGGCCCACCGCCATCAGTTATGGCGTAAGTTACCTGTTCGTCGCAATTGTTTGGATAAACCATCATTACCTATGGCAGTTCGTAAGTGGCCCGACGCCGCCATTGATATGGATCAACTTCCTCCATCTCTTCCTGGTGTCGCTCCTGCCTTTTGCGACCGCATGGGTTGCAGGCACGCAGCTCGCCTCCGATCCCGTAGCGTTCTACGCCGGCTTGTTCGTGTGCATCGACCTGGCCTACAACATATTCGAAAGCCACGTATTGGCTGGCGCCGACGAAACACGAATATCCGAGCAGACGCGGCGCATGGCAAGGCGGCGATCACTCCTCGTCCTTGCGATCTTCGTCGCAGCTATGCTGCTTGCTTTCGCAGCGCCCCGTCTTGCCTTCGGTCTTATATGCGGCGCGCTGTTTCTTCACTTGCGGCCGGAAGTCCCCGTGAGCGGTGGGCCGCAAGGTTCCGGTCACGCATAACCAATCGATCGCGATACAGGGAGTGCGATGGCCGCAAATTGAGGTTGGTCGAGCTGGTCATTTGTCTGATCATTGGAGAACTGGCGGCGACAACCTGGATGGTTTTCGCTTCGCGGGCGAACCGCGACGATCGCGTCGATGGCGGGGCAGCCAGGTTTGGATCAGAGCATTTGTCGCTTTCTGATTCGCGCTTGGCCCATAGGCCTTTCCCATTTCGTCTACATGCCAGAGACAGTCGAATTCGTTCCTCGGTGGTTACCTGCCCGTACCTTCTGGGCATGCCTCACGGGCACGGCACAGATCGCCTGTGGCCTCGGCCGGTAGCGATAGACCGGAACGACCGTTCCACGACAGTGGAATCCGCGCTGTTCAAAGGCGGGGAGGGCGGCATTGCCCAAAGAAAAAACTGTGATCAGCGCTTCGTCCTGCGCCTCCTCCAGAAGGCCCTCAACAAGCAGGTCGGTTGCTTCCGGCGCCGCGTTTGGATCGACCAGTATCTGCGGACGTGAACGAACTCCACATGCGACCTCGTCTTTGCCGTGCACTCCCGTCAGGACCCCAATGACATGACCTCGCTCCAGCGCCAGAACGGCAAACGGCCGTTTGCCTGCCCAATGCGCGTCGAGGAAGTACTCTGGCGCGTTGTCGGGTGCCGGGGAATCGATTCGCTTCAGGAACTCACGCCACAGTTTCTCCAGGTTTTGCTCCGGGTAATCATGCAGAACCAAAGCAACTTTTTCCGATGAGGCCGGGGTCACAAGAGACAACATTCTCGGCATGGGTCCTCCTCACTGGCTGAAAGCCTCGCGGTTGCAGGAAGCTGTTACCTTGTGTTGCGCATTGTCCTTAGGCTTAATCGCGACCGGATTACTAGGGAAAAGGATTCGCCTCTTGCAGGTTATCGGCAACGCCTTTTACTTTTGAGCTCAATGAAAAACAATTCTGTGTTGAATGATTTCCTACTTCCACTGTCAAAACTGACAGAGCAACGCGCATGTGTTTGAAGTACTCGGGAAACCACGGTTTCGAGGCCTTTCCGACTAATAGTCAGGCTCTACGTGGACTCTGTTGAAGAAGGCGTTGCCAACGGTTTGTTATTGGACGCCAGCTGACCGTCCCCCGGTTTTTGCGCGCGCTATTCTGGAATAAGGAAGCCGGAAGAATCGACGCTGTACCGACCTGTGGGCCAAGCCGAATTCGAACTGGTGCGCCGCCGTTATGAGATTTTCTCCCCGCCTGCCGCACCAACCGTTTCTTTTCCTGTGCTGAGCGGGCAGTACACCACACAGATTGCTCGCGACTGGAATGCGAAGGACCAGGGCTCGGGCTTCAGGGGATAGGTCTTGCGCTTGGTACGAACCCGGTTCCTGCGACACTGCCAGGTCCATGTCGTAGGGAGTTCGGAGCCCCAGGAATACTGGATACCCGCAGAGGACCGGCCAAAGCTAAAGGAAAAGATCGTGGGGCGAATCGAACTCATCTCAGATTTTCCGGAATTCCCGGCAAAGGCGGATAGCCCCCGATTGCCTGATTGAAAGTCAAAGGAATCACCGACGCCGATCGCCGCTCCGGCACGCAGGTTTTCGAGATCGCCTCTGCGCACCTGAGCGCCTCCGCAGAGGTGAGTTGGCGGCTCGATCGGAACGCGCGGAGCGGGCGCCGTATGCCCAGCGCTGGTGAGATCTTGAACAACTTAACTGCAGCACCGATAAGCCTGTAGCACCCGAACGAACAACTTCATAAGTCAAGAGGCCCATTCGAGCGGCATGAGTGGCGAAACAGCGCTCGGGCTAGTCCCGTTGACCTCGACCGATTGAATCGAGACGTGCGAGCACTTCGGGCGGAATTTGCAGCGTTGCAGCATTAAGATTTTCCCGAAGATGTCCGACTGAAGATGTTCCGGGGATCAACAGGATGTTGGGCGACCGCCCGAGAAGCCAGGCTAGAGCAACTTGCATGGGCGTGGCCTGCAAGGATCCCGCAGACGAGTCGAGTGCCGACGACTGCAACGGGGTAAAACCCCCGAGCGGGAAGAACGGAACATAAGCGATACCTTGCGCGGCAAGGTCATCGATGAATGCGTCATCGCTCCTGTGCGCCACGTTGTAGAAATTCTGCACACAGACGATCTCGGTAATGGTTTGAGCCTGCGCCAACTGCCCGGGAGTTATATTGCTTAATCCAATATGACGAATCAGCCCTTGACGCTTCAGTTCGGCAAGCACAGTCAGCGGCTCCTCAATCGAACCCTCCGACGGATCCAACATGCCGCCGACACGCAGATTTAGAACATCGATGTGGTCGAGTCCGAGATGTCTCAGGTTGTCATGAACGCCGTCCATGAGCGCCTGTCGGGAGAGAGCCTGAACCCAGGACTTGTCCGGACCCCGGCGAGCGCCAACCTTACTCACGATCACAAGACCATCCGGGTACGGATGAAGTGCCTGCTTAATAAGCTCATTGGTCACATGGGGGCCGTAGAGGTCGCTGGTGTCGATATGGTTCACGCCGGACGCCACCGCCTCGCGCAGCACGGCAATGGCGGCGCGGGTGTCCCGCGGCGGCCCCCAGACCCCAGGACCAGCCAATTGCATGGCGCCGTAGCCCATACGGTTCAAGGTCATCGATGTCCCAGGCAATGTGAAGCTGCCGGCGAGCCCCGCAAGATCAGTCTCTTCGATCATTTTGTTCCTCCTTGCTACAATCATTAGATGAAGGATTCTTCAGGTTTGGAGTTCGCATATGGGCGCTGATCTTCTCGTTGCATTTGAGCCAAGAAAGACGCCCGTTCAAGCCAGGTCGGCCGTCACGGTGGAGGCTATTTCTGAGGCAACTATTCAGGTTTTGCTCAGCCACGGGGCAGAGCGATTGACCACGACACGGATCGCCGAGCGCGCCGGCGTTTCGGTCGGAACGCTCTATCAGTACTATCCCAATAAGCGGTCGCTGCTCTTCGCGGTATTGGAAGATCATCTGAACAACGTAGCGGGAAGGGTTGAAGCTGCTTGTGTCCGCGCATCGCATAAACCCCTGGCCGAAATGATCCGAGAAATGGTGGAGGCGTTCGTGGACGCCAAGATGAAGCGCGCAGACATCTCCGTGGCCCTCTACCGAATCGCCGCAGACGTGGGTGGACCTGCGTTGATCAAACGGGTCAGCGAGCGGTCGCGGAAAGCCGTTAACGCGATGATTCAGACAGCCCCGGATACCGACTCGCCGCCCGACAAATTCGCCATCGACATGATGCTTGCCGCGATGGCGGGCGCAATTCGCCCCCTGCTGGAGGCAAAGCCGTCACCTGGCGTGGTTCGCAGGCTGAGAGAACAGCTTGTGCTGCTGTGTCAGTCTTACATGACGGCGGCGACGGCCAAGCGCGTCTAAGCCCACCTGGGTGGTTCTCTCGAAGGCGGCGGCCTTGTGACCATCCATTCCGGGTGGTTGGCCTGCCCGGACGCTCGAGTTCTCTTCCGGATTGCTCGCGTAAGCCGGACGGTGGAAGAGGCGTCCACCCGGTCCCATGCAATCTTCGGCCAAACCTGCAGCACAACACTCGAACCCATTCCGCGCGAATACCCCTGGCTCGATTCAATTGACCGAGATTTGGCGAGTGTTCTGACGCTTTCGTCGAAGTAGGCTGGAAAAGACAAAACCGGTTTACCAGGACATCCCAGTTGCAGTCAGAAACATGGAGCGAATGTCCACACCCGGGCCGGGGTACCACATCCGCCGCCAAGGCCATGAAGGCTTTTCCTTGGTCCAGACGCCAACACCCCGGCGAGACCTGGTTGGCGTGTCGCAGCCGGCGCTATTTAGTCTTGATCGTCTCGTCGCGCTTGAGACTGGAATTGAGCAGGTCCGTCAGCTTTTTGTAGGCGCGCTCGGCTTGAGGCTCGTTGTATACGGCATGGTCGGGAACGGTCCAGCCGTGATGCGCTTGGTAAGTTTCGCTCTCGTAATCTCCGCCCCAGACCGCAAGAGCACGATCGAGATTCTCGATCGCGTCCTGCGGCATCGACCGATCCTCGATGCCATGACCGAAGTAGAGGCGCGCCTTGACGCGAGGAAGGAGCGTGTGCGGGCTGGCCGGTGCGCCCGTGTAAAGGCCGCCGCCGTGGAATGAAGCAGCAGCGGCAATTTGGCCGGGTCGCGCGGCAGCGGCACGCAACGCCATTTGCCCGGAGAAACAGAAGCCGACGGCGCCGAAGGCCTTTCCACTGACACTCGGCTGCGTCGCGAGAAAATCGACGTACGCGGAAAGATCGCGGTCCATCGCGTCGGGCGCCAGCGGACCGCGAATTTCGTTCATGCGTTTCACGAAGCGCTCGTCACCCATCTTGAAAGGGAAATCGAAGATCGGGGGCCGGCCATTGCGATAGAAGATGTTTGGGAGAAGCACCGCGTAGCCATCGGCGGCGAGACGACTGGCCATGCCATGGCTTGCATCGCGAATGCCCACAATGTCCGTCAGGTAGAGGACACCGGGCCAGCGCCCTTCCTTGTCCGGCTGAATCAGAAAACCGTCTGCAGTGCCGTCGGGAGTTCGAATCTCGATTGGCTTTTCGATCATGCCTGCTCCTCGACGAAGAGCGCGCGCCTTGATTGTAACCGACTAGGACCGTTTTCATTGCTTGCTGCACCGAGACGAAGAGAAACCTTGAAAGCGAGGCGTTCACGGATGTCGGTCGGCAAACAAGAAACTGGCAATGCCACCCAGCACATTGATGCTGGCGCGGAGGCTGTCCGCTTCCGGACAGCCTCTTCCACGACCGGACATCCGGGTTAGCTGTTGAAGCCGAGATTCCTGGCCTACCCCTTGATTCGTCTGTGGCTTACAGCCTGCGGACATGGTATGAGAATTGCGAACTTCAAATGAGTCAGCCTGCGGGATCGGTGGCACTTTTCAATTGCGCGAGGCTGGAACGGATGAGGCGGAGTGGAGTGAAAATGACGAGCGGCGAAGCCTTAGTTGACGTTAGCCAGGACTGGATGCTTGCGTGCGCTGTCCAGCAAAGGTTCATGCAGGGTTGGGGACGAATCAGCGGATCTCTGGACTACAGCGGGCGTTGCCGTCAGGTTCGAGCCCTCGGCGGCGATTGCTGCGATTTCTCGTCGCTCCCTGATGATCGTGTGGCGTTCGTAGTTGGAGACGCCTCCGGCAAAGGTCTCCCCGCGGCGCTCATGATAGCCAATGTCCATTCCTCACTGAGAACGGCGTCCTTATTCACGGGAGATGACCCGGCCACCTTGCTCAAGATCGTGAACCGTCAGGCATATTCTTCATTGCCCGAGGACGGATATACAACGTTGTTTTACGGGGTTTTCGACGCAGCGGTACGTACTCTGCGGTATGTGAATGCAGGACATAATCCGCCGGTTCTCCTTCGGCGGACGGGTTCCGTCGATTGGCTCGAAGCCGGCGGCCCACCGGTTGGTATGTTCCCTGATTCGATATACGAGGAAAGGGCGGTGAGGCTCGAGCCTGGCGATTTGGTGATCGCCTACACCGATGGAGTGATCGAAGCGACAAATCCGGTGGGCGAGATATGGGGGGTTCAGGGCCTCTTGCGGGCGGCGGCGGCGTGGGCGCCAACCAGCAGTGATCGTGCTGAAGCTCTCGTCCGATTGATCTTCAACTCGATGGATGAGTTCTCCCGGAAGTGCCAGTCGGACGATGTCACCCTAGCAGTCCTCCGCGCGGTCTGAACCTGCCATGTCAAGAGCGGCTTCATTTCATTGAGCTGGTGGTTTCGGCAAAGCAGCCGCAGAAGCGGCCCCTCAGTCCGGGGTTCCATCCCGATCTTGTCGTTGACAGAGTTGCAAGATCTCTACGCAAGGCGCGACGCGATTGGAATCCTCGGCGAGAGTGAAACGGATAATGCTGGAAAACGCGGCAATCGGATCCTGGTATCAGTAGCAGGGAATAGGTAGAATCTGTTTTTTCAACCGCGCAATTAACGCCGCGGGGATCTCACTGAAATGACCGTTCCACGAGATCGGGCTAGTACCGCCGGTATTTTCCGGAGGGAAGGCGTGTTCCTCGATGGCATCCAGTACCAGGCCGGCGCTTAGCGCGGGAAGGAGAAGAGAACTGAGAGGACGATGAAAATAAAGGTGTGGCACAGGTTGATCGTGAAGTGCGAGGCCCGCCTGCGTAAACGGCGTCAGGTAACGGGAGATCTTCACAAAGTACGTGGTGACCAGGGTGCCGGCCCGATCTTCGCGCTCGCCCATCTGGATGGCAGCCGGGTTGTTGAAGCAGGGATGCAAGACGGAGAAGACGAAGCGTCCGCCAGGGTGAAGGAGCGAGGCTAGGGCGTTCATCAGGGGGCCGACATCCGCCATGTCCATCAGCGCCATGTTGCAAAGCGCGCCATCGAAGGTGCCGTCGGCGAGCGCGCCGAGCGCCTCGCGATTGGTTGCGTCGAGAACACGATAGTCGATCTCTTCGAGACCGCTTCGCTGCTTTTTTCTGGCCAGAGCGATCATCGTTTCAGAAAAGTCAAAGGCTGTGACGCGTGCTCCGGCATGGGCCAGCCGGCGCGATGTCAGCCCGTTGCCGCAGGCTATGTCGAGCAAGCGCTCGCCCGCAACCGGATGCAACAGGCGCTCGACAGCCGGCCATATGAGGATCTTGAAGAAGTCGTTGCCTTCTGCCATTCGCCGGTCCCAGAACTCGGCATTAGTGTTCCAGGCCTTTTGGGCTTGCAGGTTTTCGTCTTGGCGCATCACCACCGCCTCAAACGTTCGGGAAATCTTCGAGGTCAAACTATTTTATCGTCGCAGGCTAGGGCCAGAGGCGAGCAAAATGGTCTCTCGCATGAACGGTTTCAAAAAAGGCCCGCCGCGACCAGCTGTAATAAAATGGCCGCAAATTCCCGGTCGGTGAGGCATCCCAATGCGATTGGCATCTATGTCGTTGCGCCATGTTATCGGAACCGCGCTCCTGCTCACCGTGGGTGCGGTGGCGATGAGTGCAGGGCCGTCCAGCCCCGATACAAGCGCCAAGGGCTGTCCCAAAGACGATAGCGGGCTGACGTTGCTGGCAGGCTTTTGCGCCACGGTGTTCGCGGACGGCATTGGTCATGCTCGCCACCTGGCGGTGAACTCGAATGGAGTGGTGTACGCGAACACCTGGTCGGGCCGCGATTACGACTTCGACAAGGTTCCTGAGGGTGGATTTCTCGTTGCTTTGCAGGACAAATCGGGAGCGGGGAAAGCCGACCGAATCGAGCGTTTCGGCGATACCGAGAGAACAGGAGGCGCCGGAGGTACCGGCATTGGTCTCTACAAAGGAGCGCTGTACGCAGAAATCAACGATCGCATTGTCCGCTATGCGCTATCTGCGGAGGCTAGTGTTCCGCCCGGCGCCCCGGAGACTATTGTTTCAAAGTTGCCTCTGGGAGGCGATCACCCCATGCACCCTTCGCGGCGATCTACAAGCTCACGAAAACTATCGAAAAACTCATCGCACAGCCGGAGCGCAAGCCGCCCGAGCGGGCAGAGGAACCCACAGTCGATGCTGTTGCGGCCAGAGTCCTCGAGGCTGTCACGAAAGCGTTCAGTAAACAGACGAGCTAAGCTAGGATGCCTTACAGGACCGCCGCTCCGCTTGCTGTCCGTCACCTATTGCCGTTGAGTGATTCGCGGGGTCGCGGTCGTCGTTCTCTTGCCGAAGGCCTCTCGCGAGGCTGGGCCTAGACTCGCGACCTTTCGCGCGAGGACTGGAAAGAGATTCTCGAAGAGGATTTACTACGAGCAATGAACCTGTTTAGGTTGTCCTGCGTCTCCGCTTGCGCTCATGTGTTGATCCCCGGCTATTCTCAACGAGCGTAACGATGCCCGACTTGCTTATGCGGCCGATAAATGGGGGTTGCTGAACTTCGCAAATCCTTCGAATTGATGAAATAGCCTTATCCAAAGCGGAGCCCATCTCGGCCCCGCTCATATTCCCGGAGCCAAAATAAAATTCCGCTACCTTGTAGCGGCGGATCGTGGCCTTTTCCAGTTGGTTATATCTGGTGCGTTTGTCCTTGGTGAGCACAACCCAGCCTCGCTCGCCCACGAAGCGAAGCCAAGCTGCGTCCTCTACCCCGGGATCAAAATGGTCATGGTAGCGCTCATAGCGCACGCCACTCTTTGTCAAAGATTCCAGTATCGGCTTGCAATTGCCCAGGTTCTCGTCCAAGAAAAAAATAAGGTCCATTAAGCCGCGACTGTTCTGATTTCCCAGCGGATTGCTTCTTCGATCTCTCTACGACTGAGACCATACTCCTTCGCTAAATCAGGAATGGAATCTCGCGCATTGAACCGCGAGGCAATTACCGTCGTGGAAATGCCGGTGCCGGCAATGACAGGCTTTCCGAAACCAACGCTGGGACTGATGAGGATTAGCTTGGGCTCTGTCTTCAATCTCTCTCTTACGAAGGGATAAAACTTGTATTCCTTATTCTCCGTTTCAATGCGCTCCAGGAATGTTTCCATGATTTGAGGCATCTCGTACTGCCCAAACTTCTTTGGCCTTGAGTAGTTCAAGATCTTATCCATCTCTCGAACCAGGATGTCCCGGCGATCTGTGAACAAAGGCATTTCCACTAGAGGATGTTTGTATCCGTGCATGCTGTTCAGCTGAACCAAGGCTTGCCGGATTTTGGGAAGCTTCAAGTTGTAGATTCCCCGCATTGCAGCCAGCACGTGACATTCGAGAAGATTCATGAATGAGAGGGTGCGGGGGTGTCTGCTCGCCGCGGTAATGAGTCCGGGAGTCTTTCCCCTGCCGAACACCCAATAATCCAGTGTGGAAATGGGTACGCGCAGGTATAGTGCGGCTTCTGAGAGCCCATACATGGGCAACTCAAGACTTTCGTCGTTTACGCCCTTCTTCATTCCCACCCGTCTCTGGTCCGCAACGCATGTTCGAGCAGCACGAAAATGCATTCGCTTGTGTCAACTTTAATCGCTTCGCCTCCACGGCATACTGGACCAGCTTGCTGATCGTGAGTTCCAGATGGTGCGTTCAGGAAGGCAGGTTTCATGGCCCGCACATAATCGAGGACTAAACGTCATGCTGTCAAGTGTTTAGAGAAATCCCCACTTCGGCAAGCAGGAAGGAACACATTCCATCGTGCGCGGCGCGCGTCGGGAACATTCTGATAGATTCTTTGTGCTGTAAGCCGGACACTGCCGATTCGCTACCGGCGGGTATGGGGCGGCACATCGGGCCGCCCCGTCCAGGTCTCCTCTATCATGCTCAACAGACGGACCGCCGTAGCCCGGCAGCGATATCAGCCGGCTATTTTATGGCTCTCTTTCTCCTTAGTCGCCCCTGCAGCGCCTGTGGGCTGAGAAGCTGCACTCGGAATTTGTGCTGCAGGTTGAGTCAGCCAGGTTTCAAAACGGGTCGCGCCGAGTCGTGCGTTAGGGCCGGGAAGCAGGGTTCTCTCGCCGATTTTCGCTCCCGAGTAAACCGCGTTTGGATCAGCGATGACTTCGCGGGGATCTTTGAGCACGGCCAAGCGCCGACGGACTAGTTCATCCAATGGAAACTCTTTCGGGCCTCCAATTTCAACCATGCCGTTGACTGGCTGACCTACGGCAAACCCGCCTACTGCACTCGCCACATCGTCGGCGGCCATCGGCTGGAAAAGCACAGGAGGCAGTCGCACCTTTTTGCCGTCGAACGAGATGTCGGCAAGGCCCTTGAGGAACTCGAAGAACTGGGTCGCGCGGACGATCGAGTACGGAATGGATGAAGATTGGATCAAGTTCTCCTGAGCGAGTTTTGCCCGGAAGAAGCCGCTTTCGAGGAGACGGTCCGTTCCTACCACGGATAACGCAACGTGATGCCGTACGCCTGCCGTCGCTTCGTTGGCTAGGAGGTTGCGGGTGGATGTCTCGAAGAATTTCAGCACCGCCGCGTCCTCCCAGGACGGGGAGTTCGTTACGTCGACCACCACCGAAGCGCCTTGCAACGCATTAGCGAGTCCCTCGCCGGTAATGCTGTTGACGCCGGTGTTGGGCGCTGCGGCCAGGGCTTCGTGCCCATTTTCCTGAAGCTTTTTGACAAGCCTTGATCCAATGAGTCCAGTACCGCCGATCACTACGATTTTCATAATTGTCTCCTTGACCGTTGAGCGAGGCATTTCGAAGCCATCGATCCCTCGCACTCGCTAAGACAAATTGCCTGCCGGTTTGTGACGGATCGATACTCTGGCACGCCCCGAATCAGAGGCTTGAAGTGGTTGTTATCAGTCCTATGCGAAACGCGCTCGATTGGTTGCGGCTTTTACCCGCAATATTTCTTCGATGTTTTCCGACACTAGACCAGGTGCCCTTGGAAAATCAATACCGTACATAGTGTATTGGGGTGGGTTCAGACCAGAAACGAGAACAAAGGCTGTTTCTATTCCTTCGAGTAATTCATTCGCCGGACGCTCTGCGGAAAGACCCCTTGGGACTCGATCGCCCGCGGCGGGCGAATTCTGACCCGGCCGGGTCGACGAAGGACGAGGCTTTTCCCCGACATCTGGTAACAGTTGAAACCGATATTTCCGTATTGCGCTTGCGTTATCCGCTCGCAAGTCACACGCAAGCCACCGGCTGAGTTCAACTTAGGTTTCAGGCGGCCTGACAGCCTCGGCGAAGTGGATCAGGTTACCGTCTGGATCCAGGACGATAAAGTCCTCAGTTCCCCAAGGCTGCTTTTTCAGATGCTGATGCATGGGAGCGCCCACGCTCTGATACTCCAAGTACAGTGCCTTCACGTTCCCGACAGGAATGCTCGCGGATAGCAAGTCATAGGGACGGTCCGCCTCCCTGTTCAGGACAGGAGCGTGAACGTACCGAAGGTTGAGACCAGCGCTGTTCCTTTGAACGAGAGCGTAAAACACGGGCTTCCCGTATTTAAAGCCGACCGTGAAGCCGAGTTTTTCAACAAAGAAGCGGCAAGACGCTTCAACGTCGGACACAAATAGCTGAGGATGCGCCCCCAGCAGTTCGGGCTCATTTCCCGGTCGGCGTTCGTCGGGCCACAAAGCGCTGAGGTCAGCGGTCCGTAGGGCATGCCAAGTCTCGAATCCGAGTTCCCGCGCAATCAGTTCGTGCGCGTCGCTGAGGGCGAAAGGCCTGGAAAGGATCGTGGTATCGTCCGCGTCGCGAAAGCGCGGCAATCCGGCTCTGATGCGTTGGGCCACCGGATGGTACCCTTCGCGATGCCAACGGACAATCTGCTTGGCTTGCTTTTTGAGATTATCGAGGCAAAGCATGGGCGTCCTCCAGAATTTCTCAATTTCTCGGAAGGCGTTGCCCTTTCGGTGTATTGCCGTCGCGCCCGGATGCGCGCCTCTTATCTTACAACTCGCGTGAGCGGGCTGCCACCGCTTGGACAGGTTGAATAAACGATGCAAATCCATGCTCCGAAACAGGCCGGAGGAGTATGAGCACGGCGTATTGCCTCAGCCCCGGTGCATTTCTCGACCCGTTCGACTTCCTCCTCGGTTTTCTGCCTGACTCTGGATTGCCTGGTGTCTTGACGCGTATCCTTTGCCTTGTCGCAGTCGGGATCCTCGGTCGCATCTTCACTTCCGGCGGCGATACAGGCGTTCAGAGCATTCGGTTTCGATTGACCCGGACAAGTGGTTCGCCCGATAATCCTGGTCCATGAGACGGCGCGAATTTATTAGAGGTTCGATGATCGTCGGTGGCGGAGTCGCGGTCCGCTCCCGCGCTCTCGGGCAGGCCCTCCACGCATCGCACACTGCAGCCCTGCTCGCTGCCGACCCGCGGCGTCCGCAGTATCATCTGCTGCCTGCCGCAAACTGGATGAATGATCCAAATGGCCCTGTTTACTGGCGTGGCGAATATCACATGTTCTACCAGTACAACCCCGGCGCTCCGGTCTGGGGAGATATGCACTGGGGACATGCAGCCAGCCCGGACATGGTGCACTGGCGTCATCTTCCCATCGCTCTTGCCCCCACTCCCGGTGGCCCCGACGCTTCCGGGTGCTTCACCGGATCGGCTGTCGACGATGGCGGACGGGTTGCGGTCCTCTACACGGGGGTTGTGTCGGCGCCTGAAAGAGAAGCTACCCTTCGTGACGGCGTGCATAGTCTGAGGGAATCGCAGTGCCTCGCCTATGGCGCGGAAGACGGTCTCATAACGTGGAGCAAAGTGCCCTCGCCGGTAATCGCCACTCCGCCCGCCGGACTCGACCTCGTTGGTTTTCGCGATCCGGCCGTGTGGCGTGACGGGAAGATCTGGTACATGGTGGTCGGATCCGGTATCCGCGGCAAAGGCGGAATCGTCCTCTTGTACCGCTCGCACGATCTCCATCGCTGGGAATACTTGCACCCATTGGCTGAGGGGTCCCTGTCCCAGGCGGCCAGCCCCGCCGAGGGCGGCAAGATGTGGGAGTGCCCCGATTTCTTTCCGCTCGGCGACAAGCATGTGCTGATTCATTCGACAGGCGGGAAAACGTACTGGCAGTCCGGCGTATTCGACACGTCCGCGCTGGTATTCCATCGAGAACGCAGTGGTGTTCTTGACCACGGCTCCTTGTACGCCGCAAAGACGCAACTCGACCAATCGCAAAATAGGATCCTGTGGGGCTGGATCACCGAAACTCGTTCCGAAGCAGACTACCGCGCTGCCGGATGGGCGGGCATGATGTCTTTGCCGCGGATGCTCCATCTGGATGCCAACAACGACCTCAAGATCAGCCTCGCGCCGCAAGTCGAACAGCTGCGCGGCCGCGAACAACAACTCCGCCTCACGGGAGACGATGCCGCAGACCGGCGGCAGCTCGCAAGCATGCGAATCGACAATTGTTGCGGAGAGATCCTCTGTTCTTTCCGCCGCAGAACCGATCCGATCACGATCCGCCTTCGATCGCCGGAGGGAGACGGCCAAAGCTGGGTCACCTGCAGCTACGATCCGGCACGATCAGACCAAGTCGTGATCGACGACAAGGTCGTGTCTGTTGGGGCAGGAACCAGTTCCAGCGCGGAACTCCGTTTTCTGATCGACGGTTCCGTGATCGAGTGCTTTGCCAACCAGCACAGCACGTTGACAAAGCGCTTCTATCATTCCGGTTCCAGCGCGCCGGCTATTGTCACACAGGTCACGGGGAACATGGCGAGTCTGACAGCGCTTAGAATGTGGCAGCTGTCGCCGATCTCCAATAACCGTCTCACGACTTAGTTGTGGGACACGCCCGGGTTCTTAGGGTCTCGAGAATCGTAGACCTCACCGTGTTAGACCCCTTCGATACCAACCGGCCGCGAGCGGCTGCGGATGAAGAGCGAGTTCGCCTGGGCGGACGGGGTCATCCGGTATCAGGTCATGGACATGCTCGGAGTCGATCGGAGACGCTTCTGGCCAGCCCGGAACCGAGCGATAATGTATTAGCGATTCTTGCCGAAGATAGTCCATGGCTGCTGGGGAAGTGTGAATGTTTTGCATTCAACGGCAAACTTCCCGATCCCTGTCTCCTGCCTGAACGCGAGAACAGGGACCGGGTCCGAAGGAGTAGACCACCGGCGAGGAAAGCTGATTAAAGCCCGCTCATCCATCCCTTTGTTAGTCCAGTGTTCATCAGGCGCTCGAGTTCCCGCCGGGCGCGCTCTCGCTCTGAATCAGTGAATTTCGCGTTCGTGTCCAAGTTGGGTTGACTGGTTGAGGGGTTTGCCGGACAGCTGACAAAACCTCCAGGGAAAGTCCCGCTCGCAAGAAATGCCGTCGCCGCATTGTTGGCGCAGATATTGGGCGTCGTCAGGTACACTCCATGACCACCCTGATTGACGCTTACGAATGTGGTCCGGTGACCGAGGTCAGCATTCATTTGCAGCGCCCCGAGGTAAGGAGTGACGGGGTCTCGCAGGTTTTCAAGGATCATGATGTTGCTCGGACCGTTGGATGTAATGGTTATGGGAGTGTTGCTGGTTGGCCAGAATGCGCAAGGCCAAATGTTCGATCCCAGTGCCCCAAACATCGGGAATGCGATGCTGTCGGCTGCAAGCAGCGCCTTGTACTCAGCAGTCGATTTTGGCCACACCACATCACCGCAAAGAATGCCCATCTGGAGCGCCGACATGTTGTCGATTGGCACGTTCGTGTCAATTGTGTCCGCGGACACAGGCTGGAGCGAAGAGACTGAGGATGTGGCCGGCGCCTCCGCCGAAGGACTGTTCAGTTGCTGCGACAATTGCTGCCACACTTGTGCGAGGGTCGGGAATAACTGGTCGCTCGACAGGCCCGCGAACGTTTCCTCCACAAACGTAGGCCCGTTCAGCACCAACACCAACCCACCAACGTTGACCGTGACTGGATCTTGTCTTTGATTGAGCTGGTTCTCCAAGGTAAAAAACAGCTTATCGATCTTTTCCGGCGTGTTCCCCAACCCGTATGTCGCGTTGTTGGCTGCGGCAAAGCTGGCAAAGTCGGGAAAGCGTATCTGACCTCCCAGCCCCCACGCATCGAACACAGTTTGCCACACCCATTGAGGATCGACCGAGCTGTCAAGGATGAAGCGGTCCGTCTGGTTCGGGAAAAGTGTCGCGTACACCGCTCCCAGATAGGTCCCATACGATACCCCGAAGTATGAGATTTTGGTCTCCCCGATAGCCTTCCGAAGCTCATCCATATCACGCGCGGTGTTCTCGGTGGTAACGAAAGGCAGAATACTGCCCGAGGTTTGAATACATAAGTTGCCGACGTTCTGCATGTAGGCGGCCGTCGCATCGAAGCCGCCGGGTTGTGGCAAGGGAGGGGCAATTTGGGTTGTCTGCTCGGCAGTCAATCCGCACGTCATGGGATTGCTGTAATGCAAAAAGCGGGGATCAAAGCCGATCAGGTCATACTCATTCAGCACACTTTGCGGAAGCGTTAGGGCGAGCAGGCGGGGCAAGTCAAAACCGTCGTTGCCCGGTCCGCCAGGGTTCGAGAGAAGTACGCCCCTGCGCTGGGTGGGAACGGAACTGGCTATGCGAGAGATGGCAAGGTTGATCGTGGCGCCGTTGGGGTTGTTGTAGTCGAGCGGGACGGCAAGCGTGGCGCATTGTATCGCCACGGCGGGATAACCGGCCGGAGGGGCAGGACAAGAGTCGCTCCACTGCAAGCTCGTTTGCGCCCTGCTGGGGATTGGACTGATGGCTGCAACAAAGAACACATATAGCAGGAAAAGAAGAGACCCTCCTCCTCCCGCCACCCGCTCAATAAGGTTGAAGACTTTCGCTCGATTGTGGGTCGTGACTGGACACGCTACATTTGGCAAGCAGCACACTGGTTTCATGCAACTCTCTCCTTATGAAGTTGTTCTGGGTCGCACCTTAAAGTGTTCTGTGTGGTTTTCACCGGAGATGCGCGCACCTATAGGCGGCCATGCATACTGTGCAGCGCCGCGGAATAGCCAGGCGGACTCACCAACCGGTGCGGGTTGTACCTGTAATCGGCGGCCATCAACACAAGCTCGGCAGTGTAAGAGAGCCTGTGTTTCGGCGTTGTCCTCGGCACGGCGACTTTCATGGGCCACGCCGGCCACCAGATTCCTGCGAACATGCCGCGCCAGGGGAATTGACTTCGACGATCAGGAACTTCATGACAACTGGCAGAAAATCAGCGCGACTCTAATATCGAGCCATTTTGGAGGAGAGGGGAATAGAGGGAACCACACGATTTGTCTGTGTGGAACCACACGATTTTCTGCGCGGTTCCACACGGGAGACGGGTCGTAGCTCCTGCGGTTCGCGACAGCTGAATCAGTAGAGAGAGGCAGAGCAGAAAGAGAGTCCTCAAGTCATCGGTACGACGGACTCCGGTATGCCTTGAAAAATGCCCCCAAGGAGACGAATTATCCGCCTGACGGAGTCTCAGGCAAAGGCGGCGCGGGTTTTGTCAATCGTTGGCGGCCGCACACTCAGGATCTCGCGGGCAAACCGGTTGGAGAGGTCTTTGATCGAGAAGGTGTGGACCGCCGCTTTTCGCCCTTGGCCCGGTCGAGTCTCGCGGCCAATTCGTCAAAGCCTCTCTTCGGTCCATTAAATCTCAATTCCTCCACATCCGTGAACAGAGACAGGTCAGTCCGAAGCGTCGCGAGCGTTCGGAAGAGCAGAGCGCGATCCCACTCTTCACACAGCGCGGCCGCGAGCGTGCTGGCATTCGCGGCCTTAACGCGCCATTCTCGCCAGTCCCTGGGAATGGCTTCAAGATGATGAAATTTCCCGAGCACCGCAGCCGAGGACTTTGCTCCCCAGCCAGGCAGCCCTGGATAGCCGTCAGCAGAGTCGCCAACCAAGGCAAGATAATCAGGAATCGATTGGGGAAGGACACCGAATTTCCGCGCGATTGCGGGCTCATCAAGAATGGTGCGTGTTCGACGATTCAGTTGAACGATTCGCGAGCCGGAGACGCATTGGCCAAGATCTTTGTCGGGCGTACAAATAATGACGCGATCGACGCGTGGATTCCGGGCGGCGGCCACAGCCGCAGCCGCAAGCGCATCATCGGCCTCAAATTCGACCATCGGCCAAACTACAACGCCTGCCGAAGACAGAACCTCTTCAAGCCGCGGGAACTGGGCCAGAAGATCGGGCTCGATACCTTCACCGGTCTTATAATCTGGCCACAATTGGTTGCGGAAGGATTCGATCACGTGATCGGTGGCGACCGCGACATGCGTTGCCCCTTCTTTGATCATGCCCAGCACGGAGGTCAGAACCCCGCGAACCGCAGCAACTTCATGCCCCTCGTCGTCACGCGCCGAAGGCAGCGCGTAGTAGTGCCGAAACAGTTCGTAGGTGCCGTCTATTAAGTGAATTTCCAACTCGCGACCCCGTCACGATCCAGAATACGCCTCTCCTCATTATGAAAAACGCCGTCGATTCGAGACAACGCCCAGTCCTCTTCCGGCCGGATCGGCCTTTCGTCGTTTCCCGAGGCAATCGCATTCGAACTTGCCCACGCAGAAGCCGGCGCGTGCGATTCCACCCATCCGCTGTCGGGTTATGCCGGTCCCGAGTGAGCACACGCTTCTTGTCGAGTGTGCGCGAGGGGGCAATCCGGTGACAGGTAGCTCAGTTTGCGCTCGATGATCTGCCCCGAATATCTGCCGAGGTAATGGGAGATCGTCTCCACACGAATTTTGATTCCGCCCGCCGGCTTGGTGGAATCGAGGTCGCCGAACCTGAAGTACAGCGTGCCGGTTGCCTCGACGATCTTCTGCGCCGGGGTGTAGGTGGGCTGGTCCATGCCGCACTCGTAGCTGGAAAACCGCACCACGCAGGTGATCCATGGGCAGCGCGCGGCAAACTTTGCTCCCCACATGATCTCGTTCGTGTTGCTGCTGTAAGAGGAGGTCCAGACGTCGGAGATATCGAACGGGCTCTTGATGCCGCCACGCTTCAGGTCCGGCTCGAAGAGCCAGTTCATCAGATCCATGTCGGCGGGGAGATACTGCAGCCAGAGGATGGGGTAGCCGCACGCCTGGATTTCGGCTTCAATCTCGTGGCCGATGCCGGCGTCCATATGGTAGGGGCGGGCCAGCACCAGAACGCAGGGTTTTTGGTTCTCCGCGCACCAGGTCAGGATTTCGCGCCCGCGTTGGCGGATTTGCGCGGTCACCTTGTCGAGCGCCGCGTATCCGGCCTCGACCGCACGAGCGGTTTCCTCCGGGTCAAGGTCCAATACGTCCTTGAGAGAATCGTGGAGCTGCCCGGTCACCATGTGACGATCGCCCAGGCTGACAAAAGGCGACGCATAGACAATCTTGTTTTCCCCGAAGATGTCGCGCTCTTTCAGGAATCCCGCCTTGATGTTCTCCGGGCCCGCCATGACGCGCGTGCAGGTGACCGTGTCCACCACATGGCCATGAAGAACGGAGGGCAAGGAGTGAATCATCGGGCTGAAGAGAATGTCGATCTTTTTCTTTTGCCCGAAGATCAGTTCGCCGTAATGGCCGCTCATGCACTTCACGGGATAGCAGCAGTCGACCGTTCCACGGCCTTTGCCGAACTCGCGTCCCTGCTCCTCAGAGGTATCGGAGCTGAACACGATGTTCTCCGAAGCCACACCCAGTTCGCGCAAAAAGCCCACCCAGAATTGGTGCGTCGACCAGATGTTCAGAACCTTCGGGATTCCGACGCGCAGCTGTGAGCGGTCTTTGACCTTGACCGTAGTACCCTCAGTTGCGGCGGAAGCCTTCCTTACGAACCACGTCGGCAATATTCGGGAAAGCATTCTTCGTCTTCTCCATTCCGGCTTTGATCACTTTCATTTCGTTCAGGTCTTCCACCAACCCTTTGGGGCAGGAGTTGTTGACGATCACGCGTTCCCAGCCGGCCGCGAGCGGAACCTTGCTCCACGGACGCCCCTTGCCTTCGAGCAGTTCCACATCGATGAAGCTCCGCTGGCAATTGACCGGACACCAGTGGCAGACGGTCGAAACCGACGTCGAGGTCTTGTAGGTCAGCCTCTCGATTGCGTCGAAGCCCCGGAATACGGTCCTGCCGCCGTTCTTCCACCAATCGAGAGCTACCAGCCCCGCGCCGATTGCGCCCGCTTCGCCCGAATAAGGATGCACAATCACCTCGGCGTCGGGCACTTTGCTCAGAATGAAATCCACTTGCGTTTTCACAACGGCGAGATTGCGGTGAGTTCCACCCTGCAGGATGTACTTGCGCCCTACCTGCTGCAGGTTGTTCAGGCCGCCGGCGTAGATCCAGACGTTGAGCGGGAGAATCGCACACAGCCCGGCAAGGATCTCCTCCGCCTGCCAGCCTTTGCGCTGCTGGTTGACGATGTCACTCTGCAGGAAGACGCCACAGCCCATAGAGAGTTGCGGCATGGCCTGGGCACGAAAGGCGCCATCGGCCATTTCCCCCATTGGAATGTTGAAGCGGTCGGCCACGCCCTGCAGGAACGCGCCATTGCCGGAGGAGCACTGCGAGTTCAGGCGGAAGTCGGTAACGGCGCCGTTGTTGAGGATCATGATCTTCACGTCCACCCCGCCCACGTCGCAGATGCAATCCGCGTCGGGGAAGAAATGGAGACCGGCACAGGCGTGAGCGATCGTTTCGACCACCGGACAATCTGCGCCCAGAATACCTTTGAGCAGGTCCTTGCCATACCCGGTCAAAGCCAATCCGAGAATGTCTTCATTGCGGACCACGCCGCGAATCTGGCGGAACAGCGCCTTGGCGTCTTCGATGGGATTGCCTCGGCTCAAGGCATAGCAGGAGAACAGCAATTGCTTCTGCGGCGACATGCACACCGCTTTGGCCGTGGTCGAGCCAAAATCGCACCCCAGGACAACCGGGCCCAGGGTGGCGGTCGAAACCGCGACGTCCACCCGCGGGACATCGGACTTGGGCTTCTCGTATTTGGCCTTGAAGGTAGCGAGGTCCCGATCATCCTTGCACAGCCCGCCTCGCCCCATCTTCTTTTTCTCTTCGTACTGGCCTTCTTCGATCCAGTACTGGAGCTTCTCGTGTCCGGTGTAGAGCCCGTTGGCGGCGCTCTCGCGCAAGGCGACTTCCACGCACCCGAGGGCGGCGTAGTATAGCGCGTTGTCGGGAACGCGGATCAGCGTCGAAGCGTCGCGATCGTCGGAAACCGGAACTTTGCGCTCCCGCCATACTTTGCCCAGGTGATAGCGCCAGGCTTCCTGCAAGCCCTTGAAGAAGAGATTGGGGCCGCCGAGCAGCAGAATTTCCGGCATTGGCGTGTTGCCGCGAGTGAGGGTTGCGAGATTCTGGTACACCACCGCCTCGAAGAGCGAGGCGATGATCTCTTCGACCGGCACCCCCGCCTTCAAGAGCGTGTTGGCGTCGGCTTCGGCGAAGATGCCGCATTTACTGCTGATTTTGTGCAGCGGGTATCCGGCGTAGCCCATCCCGGACAGCTTTTCGGGCGCGATTTCCAGCTTGCGGGCGGTCTTCTCGATAAAGGTGCCCGTGCCGCCGGAGCAGGCGCTCTGCATCAGCACCTGCTTGCTGCGCCGTGAGCCTTCGCCCTGGAAGAAGATGGTCTTCATATCTTCCCCGCCAATTTCGCTCACGAAGCGGACATTGGGGTGCAGCTTGTCGACCGCGGCAGCTACCGCAACCACTTCCTGCACCACCTTGCCGCCGACGAGCGGGCCGATGATGCCGGCTCCCGATCCGGTGAAGAAGACGCGGTCGCGCCCCGCCGTGAAGCCATGTTTGGACTCGAGCATGGTCAGGAACTGCAGGATTTTCTCGGCCTGCCGCGTGTTGTGGCGCTCGTACGCCTGAGCCACAACTTCTCCCCGCGGCGCAGCCAGCACATACTTGCAGGTCGTGCTGCCCACGTCGAGGCCGCACACCATGCTTTCGCGCGCAAGCGACGGCGCGGCAGGCGCCAGAAGGTTCAGCTCTCCCGGAGGGTGGGGCTGAATTTGAACCAGAGCGTTAGCCACTCGATACCTCCTTCGCGCCGGATTCAGGCTCGCGCCAGATCACGGTCCTGTGCTAGATGGAGGACATAGTTAGCGGAGGTCCCCGCGTATCCCTTATGCGGCACCCTGTAGGTTGGTCTCCGCAGTTCCGGATGGAGCTTCTCGTAGGCGCGGATCGCATCGACCGTGAGCCCCGTCTTCTTCAGGACCTCTTCGAACTCCGCCTGCGCTCGCTTTTTCGCTTCGGTGAGGATCATCTGGCAGCGCGAGATGGCATGCACCTCGGCATCGCCTTTGACCTCGATCGGCGCATAGAGCAGGTCGGGATATTTCCCGATCACGTTAGCCATCGAGCCGACGGACATCGTGTTCGGCATACAGGAGTAGGGGGAGAGCTCGCAAATCATATGAGCTTTCTTGTGGTGGTAGGCATGGAGCGCTTTCCCGATCAACATATGGCCTTCGCCGCCGCGGAGCTCGAAGTGATAGAACGGCTCGGCGAGGTCCTTCAACTCGACCTGATCCGGCAACTCGCTGGGGATATTGGCCAGCGCCTTGCGGAAACGGTTGTAGGTGCCGACGTAGACTCGCTCGAGCACGCGGAGAATTGCCTGGTCGCGCTTCGGATGCTTGCTGTTGGAGTGCCTGTGCTCGAGTTTGCGAATCGCCGGATGCAACAGGTAGTGCAGCCATACCGCCACCGGCGGCGGCCCCACCTCGGCGTCCTCCGCCTCCAGCCATTTCTTGATGTTGTAGTTGCCGTCGCCTTCATGCGTCTGAAGCCAGAACTCGCCTGTAATCTTCACCCGGGCCTTCACGCGCGTGCGATCGACCTCGATGGCGTCCCACCTCTTGCGAACTTCGCGAAGCGCATTGGTGAAGTAGGAAGTCGTCAGGTGCCAGGCCAGCGCACCCAGCTTCCTGCCGCGATCCGGCCGATTGCGGAACACTTCGTACATGTACTCCACGCAGCCTCTCAAGACTGCGTCGGTCTGTCCGGGCGTCACCTCATAGGGGCGCGTCGCATACTCGAGGTCGGTGATCACGTCGCCGCAGAGAATCGACCACACCAACCCGAGGCTCAGCGGCAGGTTGATCTCCAGTCCGCCCCCGCCGGTCGCGCCTTGATCCAGCTCATCTTGAGCAAGCAGAAACAGGCGGAAGTCGCGCAGTCCGAGCCCGTCGAGCGCCATCGAATACGACTCGTGATACTGGCCGAAGCGGCAAGGGCCGCAGGCGCCGGCCGTCAAGTACACAAACTGGTTGTTCGTCGCCTCTTTGCCGTGCTGCGCCACTTTTTTCTTGAGGAAATTCACCAGGTTGCCCGTGGTAAAGATCGTGGGGCAGCAGGCACCGACGTCGATCAGCTCCTTTCCGGCGTCCAAATCGTCTCTGGCGATATTGGGCAGCGGTTCGGCTTTGTAGCCCAGATTGTGCAAGGCTCCCTGCATCATGCGCTCGTGCTTCCAGGTGAGCCCTCCGAACAGGATGGTTGTAGTGTCGCGCTGCTCGCGGGTGAAAGGCCTTGGCCGATACGCCTGGTAATGGCTCACCGGCGGCGGCGTCGTGTTTTCAAGATTGGTATCGATGGTTACCAGCTGTCCCATAGTGTCGCTCCCTCCAGAAGTGCGAGCGTTGAGTTTACCCTGCGAAATTCGATTGCCGGAACCCGAAGATAGGAACCCGAAGATAGTACATCAGGTTATCCATTTCTGCGGCTCTAAACCAAGACCTGGTGAGTCGATTTCTCATGGCCGTTTCCGCAGTCCAATCGCCCCGAATTAAGAAAGAACCAACGCGAACCACACATTACCTTCAGTCTGTTCAGCCAGTTGTGCAGCGAGCCGAATGCCCCAGCGGATTGCTGGATGCCTCATGTTCCCCCTTTTTCCACAGGCAATTGTCTCGCGCTATGCATACTTGTGGCAGATAGGCCCCGGACTGTGACATCCACCGGCGACCGTTCGTCCTGGCGGGCGCCTCTTGGCACCCCGAGAATGGCAGGCAATCGAAATTGCGCGGCGATCCTTAAGGGGCATCCATCCACCGGAATGAGGGACTCCACTACCGCTTTATTCCGACCTTCTTCAACAGACTCTCAAATCGTGGGTCGTTGCGCAGAGGGTCGACGAGCGGCTCCACCCCCAGGTAAAGCATATGCTCGGAACGATCTTGATAGCTCTTATCCAAGTAGGCGAATGCCCTGTCTTTGTGACCCATCGCGATCGCGACGATCGCAAGATAAGACGGAGAAACGTATTGATTGCGCGCCGCGGCCTTGGTCAGCACGTCGAGTTCGCGCTGGGCATCCGCTCCTCGCCCTGCGGTCGCGTAAGCGTGGGCCAACAAAGCATGCACGACGGGCAGCGCGCTGGCCACGGCGCGGGCCTTCTCCAGTTCGCCAATCGCATCTTCGATCCTACCTTTCTGCTCGTAGGCAAGCGCGAGTTGAATCCTGGCCGGCACATACGCCGGTTCAATCTCTAATGCCACGCGGCACTGGGTTATGGCAGCATCGTACTGCCGGGCAAGGTAATACTGCCGGGCCAGCCCGTTATTGACAAATGGCGAAAGAGGATCGAGTTCCCGCGCCCGTTTAGCTTCCTCGAGACTCTCTCCCGTGCGCCCGGCCTGCATAAGAAGGTGCGAATACCAGTGGTGTGCGGCGGCGTAGTTGGGGTTCAACTCGATGGCCCGCCTGAATTCGCGCTCAGCCTGGTCAAAATTCCAGTCGTAATTGTGCAGAACGTGTCCCATTGAAGCATGTGTTTCGGCCAAGGAATCGTCCAGCTGCAGACCTCTGGCAGCCGCCTGCTTCGCCTTGGCCATCACCGCCCTCGGCGGAACGCCTTCCGGCCCTCCAATGAGAGTCAGGAAGGCGAAGTAGTCGGACAACCCGGAGTATGCCGGCGCATAGGTTGGATCCGACTGAATTGCCTGTTGAAAGTACCTGCCGGATTTCTCGAGCCCGTCGGCGGTGCGTTTGTTCCAGTAGTAGCGGCCGAGCAAATAAGCCTGATACGCATCCGGGTTGACCGGGCGCGCCGAACGCGACAGATGCTGCTGCGCCTGCGGCGTCAGCTTCAAGTCAATCTGTTTGGCAATGTCGTGCGCTACGTCGCTCTGTAGCAGCAAGATGTTCTTCAGCTCGCGGTCGTAGGTTTCGGCCCAAAGGTGCTGATCGCTTGAACCATCCACCAGCTGGGCGGTGATACGGACCCGTTCCTGGTCGAGCTCCACCGCGCCTTCGACCACCGCGTCCACGTTTAATTCGCGGGCAATCTGCGGCAGTGATTTGTGGGTCCCCTTGTATTGAACCACCGACGTATGAGAAATGACCCGGAGGTCTCCGAGCTTAGAAAGCTGAGCCGTCAGCTCCTCCGTCATGCCATCCGCAAGGTACTCCTTCTCCGGACCCGAACTCAGATTGTCCAACGGAAGCACGGCGAGCGAACGAAAACGAGGTTTGAAGAACCAGTGGCGCACCCCCCACCCGGCAGAGAGCCCTAGAACCGCCACAACTGCCAGGCCGGCCAGCAGCTTGACGCCTGCGTTTGGCAGCCATTGCCGGGCGAAAAACGGCGTGGTCTTCTCGGCGGCGACCGGCGGGGGTTGGCGATCCTCGGTGGGCGGGGTTTGCAGGGCTCCGATGAAGCGGTATCCCCGACGGGCTACGGTTTCAATGTATCGTGGTTTGTCGGCGGAATCGCCAAGAGCCTGGCGCAACCGGTTCACGGCGGCGTGCAATCCATGATCGAAGTCGACGAATGTGTCGCCAGGCCAGATCCTCCTCGTCAACTCTTCGCGCGTCACAACCTGGCAGGGGGTTTCAAGCAGTGCCTGCAATAAGAGAAAGGGTTGTTCCTGGAGGCGTATCTTGATGCCGTGCTTGCGCAGCTCTCCCGCCCGCACATCAACTTCAAATGCGTCGAAGCGAATCGGTTGGACCAGTGAGGGCGGCGGCATCAAAAGCCCTAGACCAATGGTGCCGGAAGTGCCAATCAGGCGCTCGAGAAGTCTACACCGGTTTTCCCGCGCCGGGTGAGGTATTGTTTATAGCCTTATACACCAAGCACTTAGCTCGTGAGCAGTAAACGAACGCAGGATGAGGGGCGCGGTATTGACGCAGCAGACCCTCAAACTCCAAGATTGCCGGCCAAGGGCCTGCCTGGGCAGAATGCCGAAACAGACCCGTGGGGAGTCGATTGGAGGGAAAATGCACTGGGAGCCTGCGATTGCGTCCGCGGCGAGCGAGGGAACGCTATCCCTCGCCCAACGAATCCTTGGGAGGGACCGTTCTGCGGAGCGGGAACTCGTCACAACCTACCGCCGGGGAGTACTGGTCACTGCCGCCGCACGCACCCGGGATTATGAAGCCGCACGCGATCTTACACAAGATGTCTTCATTGCGGTCCTTCGAGCGCTTCGACGGGGCAAGCTTCGGGAGCCGGAGAAGCTTCCGGGCTTTATCCACGGCGTCGCCCGCAATCTCATCAACAACTACCTGAGTTCCCGGGCGCGGCGGGCCGAATGCGAACTCGATGTTGAATCGCACCGCACCGATCCCATCGAGGCGCTTGAGGCAAGCGAGCGCAAGCGCCTGCTTCGGCGCGAGCTCGCCGCGCTCGACGTTGTTGATCAGCAGATTCTGCTTCTGGCGCTGGTGGACGGAGCGTCTCTCAGAGAGGTTGCCCAGAGATTGAATATGTCTCATGAGGCGGTGCGCGCCCGGAAGTCCCGAGCCATCAGGAAGATCGCAAAAAAGTTTGCCCGCGCGTCACAAAGGCGGGATTCCTGACGACTTCATTGCGGGGCGCTTTATGGAGTGTCTGGAGCTTGAGCGGAGCGAGTTCGCCGAAGCCTATCTGAATGGGCAGCTTGCTCCCGCCACCCAACAACAGCTGGAATTGCACATCTTGCACTGTCGGTCATGTCAGCGGACGCTGGAGCTCCTTCAAGCCATCCGTGACGACCTTGCCTCGCGTGCCGAGGACATTCGCGCACGCCTTCCGGTTCCGCGTACGTGCCTTCGCAAGCGGCCTCTTCCTTCACGCAGGTAACGGATTCCGTCACAGCCACACCTCGCGACGGCAGCTGGTTTGACCCTTCGAAATCCGGCCATCTAAAATACTGAGCTCGCGCGGCGCGCCTGTTTTGCAGCTGTGCGCGGGGTGGATTGACAAGAACTCAACGCGGTCCATGCTACCCATATGCCTCGGAAGTCTCCACAATCGCTGAGAAGTTATCGCTGGTTTGGCCCGGACGATCTGCGCTCCTTCGGCCATCGTTCGCGGGCAGCCTCCATGGGTTGCATCCATGCGGATTACCAGGGCAAACCGGTCATCGCCGTCCTGAACACTTGGAGTGACGTTAACCCGTGCCACAGCCATTTGCGAAAAGTTGCTGAAGACGTGAAGCGCGGCGTCTGGCAGGCGGGAGGTTTCCCGGTCGAAATGCCGGCCCTCACGCTCGGAGAAACGTTTCAAAAGCCCTCGACCATGATGTATCGCAATCTGCTCGCCATGGAGACCGAGGAGCAGTTGCGTTCCTATCCGGCGGATGGCTGCGTGCTGCTCGGCGGGTGCGACAAGACGACTCCGGCGTTGTTAATGGGCGCCATCAGCATGAACCTGCCTGCGATTTATGTTCCCGCGGGTCCCATGCTGCGTGGCAATTGGCGTGGCGAGATTTTGGGCAGCGGCGCAGACGTAATGAAACACTGGGCCGAGCTGCGAGCCGGGACCCTGGATCACGAGGCATGGACGGGCATCGAAGAAGGTATCGCGCGCTCGGCGGGCACCTGCATGACCATGGGAACGGCTTCCACCATGACCAGCCTTGCCGAAGTTTTAGGCTTTTCTCTGCCCGGCGCAAGCTCGATCCCCGCCGTCGACTCAAATCATCCGAAGATGGCGAATCAATCGGGGCGGCGGATCGTCGAGATGGTCTGGGAAGACCTGAAGCCTCGCGACATCCTGACCGAGGAGTCATTCAAAAACGGCGTGACCGCGGTTCTGGCGTTGGGTGGCTCAACCAACGCTGTGATCCATCTCATTGCGCTCGCCGGCCGCGCCGGGATCCGGCTGACGCTCGATAGGTTCGATGAGCTTTCATCGACCACGCCGGTGCTGGCGAATATCCGGCCAAGCGGCAAATATCTGATGGAGGATTTTTATTACGCGGGCGGCTTGCCGGCATTTTTGAGAGCTTTGTCCCGCCATTTGAATCTGACCAGCTCGACGGTGACCGGCAAAACCTTAGGGGAGAATGTTTCCGACGCGGAAGTCTATAACTGCGATGTCATCCGTACGGAACAGAATCCGGTTTCCAGCTCCGGGGGACTGGTGATCCTGCGCGGAAATCTGGCGCCCAAGGGCGCTGTGATCAAGGTGTCGGCAGCCGAGCCGAAATTGCTGAAACATTCAGGCCGCGCGATCGTTTTTGAAAGTTACAACGAGATGAATGCCCGCATCGATGATCCTTCGCTCGACGTGGACCAGGACAGCGTTTTGGTTCTGCGGAATGCCGGGCCCAAGGGCGCTCCGGGCATGCCCGAATGGGGCAATCTGCCGATTCCGCGCAAATTGCTGAAGGCAGGGGTTCGGGACATGGTGCGCATTTCCGACGCGCGCATGAGCGGCACCAACTATGGAACGTGCGTTCTGCATGTTGCGCCCGAGTCCTTCATCGGCGGCCCGCTCGCACTCCTGAGAGAAGGCGATACGGTTGAGCTCGATGTCGCACAAAAACAATTGAATATGCGCGTCTCCGAGGAAGAACTGTCCCGGCGTCGTCAAGCGTGGCGGCCGAAAGCAGACGTTTACCCCCGCGGGTATGGAAGGCTTTTCATCGAGCACATTAAGCAGGCTGACGAGGGTTGTGACTTCGATTTTCTCGAAGGCACAGCTCCCATTCCGGAGCCTGAAATCCACTAAGACTCGAGCCCCGCCGAGCCGGAACTTGCAGTGGAAGACGTTTCCCGCCGCAGTCATCCCGCGAACGGAATCACCCAAAAAGCCGGACTTCAAATGCCGAAGTCCACCGCAAGGGCATCGTGCGCATCCAGCATGCTGGTTTGGCCCTCTAAACCTACTCGTTGCACGCGCCAGCCTGACGCGGCGCCGATTTTGCGCCGCCTTCAATCGGCGCGCAACGTCTCGGCGGCGGTAAGCGCATAAATCAAGGCGCATTCCACGATGTTACGGACGGGAACGAACTCGTTGGGTCCGTGGGAAACCGCCAGCAAGCCTGGTCCGTAGGCAAACGCGGGAATACCGCGCGCGGCATAGAACCGCGTCTCGAGCAGTCCTGGACACATCTCAAAGCCGGGTTCGTCTCCCTTTACGCTGGCGATTTGACGCGACAGAATCCGGGCCAACGCGACACCCGCGGGCGTCGCCGCTGCAGCTTCGTGCTGCAGAATCTCGATCTCAAAACCCTCCAGTGCATCGCGCAGTCTCCGCGCTTCCGCTTCCAGGTTTTCTTCCGGATTGATGCGACGGTCGATGGTGAAGGAACAGCGGTCGGGAGTCACGTTGAAATTCGTGCCTCCTTCGAAGCGCCCGCCAAGCAACAAAATAGACTTTCGCGCCGGCGGTGGAGCGATGCGGTATTGTGTTTCCCGAAGTTCCACCTCTTTCTTGATATCAGCTAGACGCACCATCGCCGGCAAGGCGCGCTCGAATGCGTTTACACCCTCAAATTGCCGGCCAACGTGCGCTGCCCGCCCGCGCATGGTGACGCGCAGCGAGATGGCCCCACGATTGGCGTTCCAAACGACACCGCCCGTTGGCTCGGGCGTGAGCATGCCGATCCCATCTTTTCCGAGGAGCCCGCGTGAGTCCAGCTCGCGGGACCCGCGCGGACCAGCGGTTTCCTCGTCGGGTACGAGCACAATTCCGATCCTCCCGGAACCGAGAAGCCCTTCGTCACGGGCAGCGGCCGCCGCATGAATCATCGCCGCCAGCCCGCTTTTCATATCCGATGAACCACGACCGAACAGATTCTGGCCCTTGATTTCCGGGCGAAACTGACGCCGGCTCTGTGCGGGAACGACATCATAGTGGCCGCTGAAATAAAGAGTTCGCCGGCCCGTTCCGACCGAGGCAAGCACGCAGGCGCCTTCCCGTTTCACATCATCGAACCCGAGCCGTACCAGTTCATCGCAAAGAGTGCGGGCACATTCTTCGTAGCAATTCCCGGGCGGATTTTCCGATGGAATTGCAATCAGTCGCTGGGCAAGATCGACCATGGCAGTTTCGGAGAACCGCTTCCGGAGCCGGGATGAAACCTGCGCATTGTTCTCCACGTTCTTGGATCCTCTATCTGCTATCTGCGGGGAGCGGTTTGCGAAGTCGCTTCTGCCGCGTCTGACCCTAGCCCGGTGATCGTTGGCATCGATGGAGCGGCCTACGAACTGCTTTCTGCGCTAGGAACCCATGGAGAGGTAGACGGGCCGGCGCCCCTCTCGCCTGGTTTGCGGGGACTGGACGGACGCCATCTTGAGGGAGCCTCTCCTTGCCCTGGCTCCGGCTTCGCGGCGGATCTTTAACACATCTTTAACGCACTCATACTCGTTCCTGTCGAATCATGGTATATACTAATCCCCTTTAGCGTTCAGCCAGACAGTCAAGACAGATATCATTTCACTTTAATTCATTCCTGACTTTTCGAGGGGAGGGACCACTATGTCAATTTTAGTGGGCATTGACGGAACAGGAGGAGAGATTTTCTCCGGTTCGGGACGCGATGCGAGATATGACGCTGAATTTGCCAATAGTTTTGTCAGGAGAATATGTGGGATTTCTTCGCCGAACACAAAATATTTGCGAGGTCCCAGGGCATTAGGCGGAGATCTATTGGATGCAGTCGGCATAGGTCATACCTTCATTCTCGAGAGACGGCGGGCGGGCGTTGATGAGCCTATTTTGCTGGTGGGATACAGCCGTGGCGCGGCTGGAGTAATTGCCATCGCCCAATGGCTGCAGCGTGACAAGATAGATGTGGAGGCCATGATTTTATTTGACTGCGTTTCCCGGCACTTGCGGCTGGGCTCCCCGGTGCAAATTGTGCCGATGAGCGCAGACACAATTCCGACTAGTGTCCGATATGCCGCACACTTCATGCGTTCACCTGCGTCCGGTTCACGGTCAAGTTTTGGTAATGCCGGGACGATAGCCAATGAGCCAACGGTCTATCGGCAGGTCATGTTTGTCTGTACTCACGGCGGCATGGGGGGAACACCCTGGCCTGTGCCAGAGGGACAAACACCGGAAGACTTCATTGTGGAAGCCTTTCCTGACGGCAAGACGAATGTCACTTACGCCCAAGACGCGATTGGCGCAGACCGGGTGTGGAGTTATGCTAAGCCATTTATGATCGAACATGGCTTTCCTCCAGCCAACCCGATGGATGTTTCTTACTCTTTGCGCTTGCAGAAGGCAAGAGCTCATCGAGCGTCACAATAAGAATACCGGGCAACCGCGGCGGTAGTCGCGCTTGATATCAATCTCAGGTTTCAGGATGTTCCCCGGACCATTGCAGGGTTTCGGATAGGGAGTCCGGCGGCCCGTAAGAATCGGCAAATTGCGAACTGAACGTGACAGAGGAGGGCTTTTCCTCCACAAGCCCCCAAAAACACATGCCCCTCACCCCGAAATAGGATAGGTCTTGACGTGAGGGGCAGCAACCAATGTGCTAACCAACCCGGGAACGCTTAGGGAGTCCGGACAAATCCGTGCACCGCTCCCGAGGCATCCACAAAGAGTCCGACGATCGTACCAGCAGGATTTATCCCCGCGGCATCGCTGAAACTGGCTCCTGGAGGATCGAACGATGTGAATACGCCGTTCCTCACCAGAAACGAGTGTAGGACGGTGGCATTCTGTGTAAGGCTGTAGGCTCCTACGATATCGCCCTCCGCGTTATTTCCTCCGGCAAAGGAAAAAAGCGAACCGGGAAAATCAATCGTCACAAACCTTCGTTGGTACAGCAGGTAACCGTGCGTCACGCCATTGGCATCCGTGTAAGAACCGACAATTGCGCCCGACGGATTCACCGTGCTGGCAGTGCTCGAGACGGCACCGGGGGGATCGAAACTCGAGAATACGCCACTCTTGGACACTGTAAAGCCATGGGTAACAGTCGTGCAGGACGCCGTCGCACAGGAAACTCCAGTCATTGTGCCCGCCGGGTTACGCCCGGTGAGCTGCGTGCCGGCCGCTCCCGGGAAGTCAATCGTTGTGTAGGCTCCGTTCTCAAGCGTGAAACCATGGTTCGCGCCGGCCGCGTCGAGGTAGGCGCCCACGATAACCCCCTCCGGGGTGATGTAGTTGGGCGTCGTACCTGTCGAGCCGGGAGGGTCGATCGAAGTGAACACGCCCGTCTTCGTTAAGGTAAACCCGTGAACGCCCCCCGATGTGTCGGTATAGGTGCCGACGCTCGTGCCCTCGGCATTGGGGCCACCGTTTAGAGTGGTAGCAACCGCACCGGGAAAGTCGATCGTCTTGTAGGTCTGCGCTGGCGCGATTGCGGATGTTGCCAATACAACGTAGACCGTGCAAGCCGCTAGATAAAATACCCTGGTCATGGAATTTATCCTCCTGGTTTTGAATGGTTTTTGAAGTGGCGACCGAAATGTAATTGCGAGCGGGGGCCCCTCGGCCCTGGTGAGGCCGGCTTTCAGTGTTTCGTTCGGTTGGAAATTTGTTTGCTGCTCATCGTTTGTTGCCTGTAAAAGAAGCTAGTCCGTTTTTTTCGGCGCTTCTCCTATTGGCAGAAGCCTGACACCGAAGCACCCCGCAGGCAATATCCACTTAGTGCGGGTTTTGTATAGCCATTGTGACTTGCTGTGTTGGAGAGCGAGCGAAACGCGATCGACCCGGTCCAGGCCCGGACATCCCCGCGCGAGCTGATGCAGTATGGCGGAGAGGAACATCGATAGAAACTATCCCTGCGACCATCCACGGGGAGACCTAAGGTGGCTGGTTACGAAGGACATCATCATGGTTGCTGGACAGCGAGAACAGGGAAACCCACGAGTCGGCCGGCGCCCGCCGCTAACGGGAGATTCCCCGCTTCCTGCAAGGCACATCGCCGACAGGTCGCCAGGTTGGATATTTCAACCCGTTACGTCGAGGCCTTGAACGGAGAAGAAAGGCCTTTAAGGCCCGGGAAACTTCGGGTCTTTCACAATGATATCTGCGGCAATGAGGTCTTTACGGTCAAAATCCGTCCGTCTTCGCTTGCGGTCACCCGAAACCCTGCGGGTTGCCGCGAAGTGACACGGTTTTCAGAGGCTCGGTCTGCCGTGGATTCCTTTCACCACAATGCTTGCAACCGGATGAAGGTGGTGAACGCGACCAATGATTGTCGCCCGACAGCAGACAAAGCGGCGGGCATGCGAAGCTCCGCCGTCGCCATCGTTCCTACTTGCAGCAATTCGAAGCGGCGCCACCTCTTTCCCGGCTCTGTGCGGGGATCTGACAGAGGCCGCGATTTTAGCGGGATTTCGGCAGCCAACCCTCGGAGTCGCTGCGGAAATGTGGAAACCGGCGCTGTATGCCCATTTTCGTCAAGCATAGGCCGTCGGCGCGGTTGAGACCCCGAAACGCTTACTCTTTATTCTTTGGAAACCGCATAGTTTTGTACTCTGGCGGGTTCTTTTGCAGAGGCTCTATTTGGGCCGCGTGGACGAGCAAAACGACAGCCTGAAGCGAGAGGGTGCGTCCGGTGCCGGCGGCACGGGGACGACAAGTCTGGCCCAAGAGTCCATGCCGGTGACTCCGTCGGCGCCAAGCCTTTTGAGAACGCTGGAATCTGACGACGGCGGCGTGCATCTTGGCATCAAAGCTGCTGTGCGCCGGGAGAGGCGGGCTTGCACGTTGAGGAGAAGTCGGAACCAGCGGACCAGCGGGTCGCGGGAGTGAGCAGACCCCTGTGAGGCCGCCTGGCGGCATTTCGACGGTGCTCCAGCCCATGACGAGGCAGGTGGCCGGTGGGACCGGGAAACGGAGAGTGCGAACGAGGGTGCCGTGTTGGACGCCGACGATGCTTCCGCCAGTACCGAGGGGGACGCGTTTGCGCGAAACCCCCAATGCGAGAATCCCAACAGGCAAGACAGTGTACCTTTAAACGAACGACACAGGAGCTGAGCTACATTTGGGTTCAAGTCAACGGTTCATGAAGACGCCACCCCCGCCTGTTGACAGCCGGCCATATTCAGCCTTTTCACGAGGAGGAGGGGCTCACGAGCACGCCCGTTCGCGACCACCCCACCCTGGATTCAAAGGCAAGGACTGCGGCTAAAGACGGGTTGAAATTGACCATGTGCCAGGACGATCTGTCTCAACCGCGGGGTTCAACCTGCAGAAATTGGCAGGTGCGCCCATCCGGTTGTCTCAACGAAGAGGTCCACCCCACTCGAGTGGGCCATAAATTGGCTAGAATGAGGCCGCAAGATGACAATTCTTCACCTTTCTCTACACGATCGTGGCGACTCCTTGCGAGATGTCGGGCATCATTGTGTATTGGGACCGAGGTTAACCGGGAGACTGCCAAATTGAGATCGTTGCGTTCAGCACTCAACATTATCATTCTCTTGCCTGCCCTGGCCTGTCTCGTCGTGATCTCAGGCTGTTCACGAAAGCAAGCCCCGCCGGTGGATGCAGCCGCCGTATTTGAGGCTAAATGCGTCAGCTGTCACCACAACGGGAACGACCTGCGCGCGCCCGAACCGGATGACCTCCACGTCATGTCGAAGTCCTACATTCTGAGTGCGCTTCAAACCGGGAGAATGAAGTGGGAAGGGAGGTGGCTGTCGAAGGCGGAGAAGGCAGCCCTTGCGGAATATCTGGGCCAATCCGATGTTGCGGCATCCGCCGAGCCCACAGGCATTTGCGCGCGCGGTCTTGATCCGCCGCCAAATCCTCCCATCTGGGCCGGCTGGGGCGTCGACCTGCGCAATACCCGTTTCCAGCGGGCATTGGCTGCGGGGCTTGACCGCGAGCAGGTCATGAAACTCAAGCTCAAATGGGCCCTCGGATTCCCCGGGGCCGCCGCCACTTTCGGACAACCGACCTCCTCTGACGGGAAGCTTTTCGTCGGCAGCGAGGATGGAACTGTTTACTCAATCGATGCCGCGACCGGCTGCACCTGGTGGAGGTTCCGCGCTTCGACGACCGTCAAAACTGCGATCTCGATCGGCAATCAGGGGCGCACTGCATTTTTCGGAGACACAAACGGCTTTGTATACGCGTTGAATGTTGCCGATGGATCGGTTGTTTGGAAGGTCCACCCCGACCCGCATCCGGCTGCCCGTATTACCGGTTCTCCATTGTTGGTAGGCACGCATCTGTACGTGCCGATCTCTTCCGGCGAAGAAGGTGCCGCCGCCGATCCTCATTATCCCTGCTGCACCTTCCGGGGAAGTCTGGTCGCACTGGATACAGCCTCCGGCAAGCAAATCTGGAAGGCATACACCATAGACGAGGTCGCCAAGCCCACTGGCAAAGGAGCCCAGGGGGTTCAATACTTCGGTCCATCCGGCGCCGCCATCTGGTCGCCTCCGACTGCCGATTTGAAGCGCCATGTGATTTATGTCGCCACCGGCAACAATTACTCTTCGCCGCCCAGCGATGGCTCCGATGCGGTGATTGCCATCGACATGAGGACCGGCAAGAAGCTCTGGTCTCGCCAGTTCACACCCAAAGACTTGTGGAACGGCGGTTGTGTTGCGGAACAAAGAGACAACTGTCCCGACAAGCGGGGCGACGATTTTGACTTCGGCTCGCCGCCGATGCTCAGAACGCTTGCGGACGGAGATGACATCCTACTTCTTGCCCAGAAATCTGGGATTGTGTACGCGCTAGATCCGGATCGGAGCGGCAAGGTCTTGTGGCAAAGCCGCATCGGGCATGGTGGACCACTGGGCGGAATTCAATGGGGAGGCGCAGCCGATAGCCGCTACGCTTATTATCCGCTTTCAGACAACGATGACAACAATCCGCTCGCCGGAGGCGGCTTGTTCGCTCTGAATCTGCGAAATGGCAAGCAAGTGTGGTTCGCAGCGCCACCGAAGCCAGCCTGCGTTGGAACGTTTGGCTGCAGCGCCGCGCAAATGGCCCCGCCGACAGCCATTCCCGGCGTAGTTTTCGCCGGCTCGCTTGACGGCCACCTCCGCGCCTACGACAGCCGCGACGGCAGCGTAATCTGGGATTTCAACACCGCCCGCGAGTTTCGCACCACCAATGGCGTGAAAGCGCACGGCGGCTCGATGAGCGGCGGAGGCCCCACGATCGTCAACGGGATGGTGTTCGTCAACACCGGCTACACGAATGCCATGGATGGAAATGTGCTGCTGGCGTTCGCAGCCGGTTCGGATTAGTGGGGCAGTCAGCGTTGGGGTTGCCGGCCATGGTGTTGGCCTCCCCGCGAGACCCGGGCAAATGAGCACCGAGGAAGGATGGATCGAAGAGAGTTCCTGATCTGTACCGTCGCCGGGGCTGCCGGAGTAGCAGGCAGTGCCCGTATCGCCCTTGCGCGGCCCGCGCCGCCCCTCGACAAGAAGGGTACTCCCGCACAGGTGGGTGCGTCTGCGGCCGATCCGCGGCGGATATTTGCAGTCAAGATGTTGACTCCGCCGGCGGCACCGGTAGCATCCGTGATCGGGCGGTTGCACAAAGCCGGGATCACCGCGGTTTTTGCCCGCATCGACGATTTCTTCACCGACGCCACGGTCGAGCGAAACGTGCGCGACTTTCGCAAGCGGCTGCGAGACGCGAGGGTCCAGTTCTATATCACCGTCCCTGTTTTCCTGGATCCAGAGGCGCTGGCGAGAGACCCCGGCCTTGTCGGTTACGGGAGTATGGGTAACCCGAGCAAGTCAAAGGAAGCAGCTTGGCTGCAGTTTGTCTGTCCCACGCGTCCTGAGTACCGCAAGCAGCGCATCGCCTGGTTTGTTTCCCTGGTCCGGGAACTGCGCCCCGACGGCCTGAGCCTGGATTTCATCCGCTATTTCGTTTACTGGGAGGCAGTCGGGCCCGGCCAGGCAGGGGATTCGATCGAGAAATTCTGCTTCTGCGATTACTGCCTCCGCTTGATGACCGCCGAACTTGGCTTCCATTTTCCGGCGGACGCCCTTACCCGGCAGGCCAAGGCCGCCTGGGTTCTCGCCAACCATCGCGAGCAGTGGACCGAGTGGAAGTGCACGAAGATCACGAGCATGGCTCGGGAAAGCGCCGTGGCGGCAAAGGCCGTCGAACCGGAGCTGAAGATCTCACTACACGGAATCCCTTGGATGGAAAACGACTACGACCACGGACTGCGGGTGGTAGTCGGACAGGACCTGCAGAAGTTGGCGCCCTACGTCGATCTCTTTGGCCCGATGTGCTACTTCGAAATGGTGCGCCGGCCTCCGGAGTGGGTCCACGACGTGGTGGTGGACTACTTTCGCCTGACCGGCAAAGCACCCCTGCCTTCGGTGCAGGCGAGCGGATCGAGACGGGGCGCGGTGGCTGTAGAAACGATTCGCAAGCATTTCCTGGCCGGGTTCGAGTCGCCCTCTGCCGGCGTGAATGTATTCGAGTGGACCAGTCTTCGGAACGATCCTGAGAAGATTGCCATTCTTCAGGAGATTGCGCGCGAACACGGGCTGAACGGGGCACCCGAACGTTGATTAACGGCTGACCGTGGCTGTTTCTGCGCTGCATTGACCAAAGAGCGCATCCCTTGGCAGCTCACAGTTCCTCCCGCCGGTGCAACATCGGCAATCGCGCAGCGGGTTCGCTTCCGAGTTACGGAGGGATGTCTTCGAATTCCAGATGGCGAGCGCCGAAGGAATCGAATCTCAACCCACAGACCGGAGCCGGTGTTCACCTGCGCTCAACCGCTCGAAGAGTAACCCCGGGGCGATTTCGACCGTCGGGGCGGTCGAACTCAATTCTAGATTCACCTGACAATCGCGCCTCGGAAGACCGCGCACTGAACAGCTGGTTCGTCGGAACCCGTACCCCGCCGACCCACACCGAATCAATCTTGCGCGTGTTCCGAATGTCTTCGAGCGGATTGGCGTTCAGCACCACGAAATCAGCCCACTTGCCGCGTTCGAGCGTACCAGCATGATCGCTGATGTGAAGCAGCTTGGCGGGTTCACGGGTCGCAGAAATCAGGGCCTGCATTGGAGTCAGCCCGGCTTTCGTCTCGTACTCCAGTTCGAGATGTTCGAAGTAACCCTGAAAGCGGCCTGGACCCCCGCCCGTGTCTGTTCCCATCACGATCGCAGCGCCCGCATCCGAAATTGTCTTCAGGTTGTGCATCGCGATAGGCAGGTGTTCCTTGTACCACTTGGCTGCCGGGTCATTGCGAACCGTTTCCTGATACTTCGGATCTTCCATTTTTGCGATTTCAGCGGGATCCGCTTCCTTAAGAAAAAATGCATCGTCAAAAAACTTCGGCCGCTGCGAATAAGTAAACACGGCGACCTCCCGCGTCAGCGTCGGCGAATAGAACACCCCGCGTTTCTTCATCAGCGAGATGAATTCGTCGTCCACTTCGCGGTCCCGCACGCTGTGCGCGATGTAGTCGATACCGGCGCGCAGGACTCCTTTGGCATCGTCGAGCAAAACGACGTGAGCTGCGACGCGGCACCCCGCCTTGTGAGCTTCAGCAATAATGGCGCCGTAAACCTCTGGCGACATCTTGGGCCGGGCGCCAAGAAAGTCATCCACTCGCAACTTCACGATGTCGGGTCTATGTTCGACGAGATCATCTACGTTCTTGCGAGCCTCCTCGGGAGTGTGCACGGCCACCGCTCCGGGAATGGCGGTCGAATCCTGAATGGGTCCGGCTACATACAGGTGGGGAACCGTTCCTGGTGCCGCGCTCGCAGCCTGATCACGCAATGCGAATTCTTTGTCGCCGCCTAGACTTAATACCGTCGTGATTCCGTCGCGGAGGTAAATTCCGAGCTGACTCGCGCTATTCACGTGACTGTGCGCGCTGATGAGTCCGGGAATAATGGTCTTTCCACTGCCGTCCGTGCACTGGAGTCCCTTTGGCAGCTTTACGTTCCGCCCCACGGCTTCAAGTCGGCCATTGCGGGCCACAACGGTTCCGCTCTCGATGGCGGGCCGCCCCGTGCCGTCGATGATTCGCACACCGCACCATGCAATACCGCCGGATGCGGATTCTGCGCGGGCCATCCGCGCGCCCAGCAGGGGTAAGAGTATGGCGGTGCAGATGTAAAGGACTAGGTTTTTCATAGACGATTCCTGGAAGCAACATCGTGCTACCCTCAGCGTGCACTGGCTTCGATCAGCTTACGCACCTCCCGGCCGGGTTGGGGAGAGAAAGATCCACGAATCGCGTCGATTTCCCCCGGGAGGCCTGCGCAGGTGTTGGAACCAACGCCTGCCGTGCCAGGGGGCCGTTCAGGTTTGTTCCACCGGTTTTTGACTGGTGATCTCTTCCTTCTTTGGATCCCAGTACAACCTCCTGCCCGACCAGTATGACTGTGCGGCCATGATGCAGACGATGGCATGTGAGAAGCCATGATCCACAGTGGCGTTGGGCTCTTTACGCTCCCGCATCGCGCGAATCCAATTCATAAGATGACCGACATCGTCATCATCCGGGCCGAGCGAGTTCGGAGCAGGGGCGGCCGGTGCCTGTACCACACTCTCCCCCTCATTCGGGGGCGCAACGATAGGAATTCCCGTGTAAACGGGCCCGGCCCCGTCATTGGCATCGAACTCGTTTCTGCCGCCTTCCTTGCTTACCGTAAACAGGGATGCTCCTTCCCCGCCATAATTCTCAATGGTTCCGTCGCGCCCATGGATGCGTGAAAAACTCCTGTAACTGTTGCCGAAAGTTGTCTTGTATGTATACAGGAACCCTTTCGGATAAGTAATCGCTGCAATACATGTATCGGGATTTTCTCGACCGTCGTTCCACGCGAAAATACCGCCCGTCGAGATCACACTCTCCGGATGGGCCTCATCCGTCCATAAATGCACCAAATCAGCACCATGGCTGAGCCATTGATCAAAGAGTCCGGAGGAAAAGTCCTTGTAGAGCCGAAATTCCAGGTACACGTGGGGGTCGAAGGGCCGGTCCGGCTTTCCCAACAACCACCGCTTCCAGTCCGTGTCTTCCTCGCGGAGTTTGGACTTCCGCCCATAGAGCCACTGTTTCCACTCCATATGGACGTCCCTCTCCATTTCGTGGGATATCCCGGTGTCCATGTGGTTAAATCTCCACCGCTCTTCGTTCACGTTCCATTCCTGCTCGATATGTATGATCTTGCCGATGCGTCCCGACCGGATTATGTCTCGCACCGCGAGGGGGTAGGGTTGGCTGCGATGCTGCGTGCCCATCTGCACCACCTGCCGGGATTGCTTCACGGCATTGCGGCAATCCTTGGCTTCGGAGAGTACGTTGGCAAAGGGTTTCTCGACGTAGCAGTCTTTGCCCGCCTGTACGACCTCGGTGCAGAGTCTGGCGTGTTGAAAATCGCCCGTGGCGATCATGACCCCGTCGATGTCATTCCGCGCCAGCATCTGCTCCGAGTATTTGAAGGATTGTGGTTCAGAATTAAACAGCTGTTTTACCTGGGCTGCGCGCTGGTCCCTCGCAAGGGTCCAGAGGTCGCAAACGGCAACGGTTTCTATTGGCGTTTGCTTCGATGCCACGTGCACCATGTGGACGTGGCCTGCACTGCGGTCGCCACATCCGAGCTGCGCTATCCGGATACGATCGTTCGATCCGAGTATTCGCGCGTAGGAGCGCGCGTCCATGCCGGCGGCCAACATCGCTCCTCCTGCCTGCTTCACGAACATCCGACGGTCGATTCTTTCAATAGTTTTGTCCGCCATGCGCCGAATCTCCTGGTTCTGATTTTGGCTGAAGCGCGAGCAACTGAATCCTACCAAGAATCCCGGCCGGCAGCGGTCTTAGATTCCGCATTCCAGGCTGCGGAGTGAAACGTTCGCCGTAGAGTTGGTTCAGAAGTCGATAATCAGGCGCGGAACGCGCCGCAAGCGCATTGAGCGCCAGATTCCCAACCACCAGTCGCAACTGGTTGCGTCCGGCGGTCAAAAGCTTTCCGATGTCCAGTCGATAGGGAGGGTGCCAGACGGAACCGGCCAAGGCTCCATTGACGTAAACCAGAGCCGCTTCGCGGACAGGGCTGTCCAGCCACGCACGCATTCCATCACTCTGCGGCTTCTCCGGGACCCGGCTGCCGGGGCCGAAATCAAGACAGAGCGCCAGTCCCGTTTGTAAATACGCGCGCGGCAAATCCATGTCTTTTGTGTAGATAGCCTGGCCGGAATAAAACTGCGTATCCGGATCGTCGGTCCAGGAGTGGAGGCTAGGCATCAGGGTCGAGTGGTGAATGCCAGGAAAGCTGACGCTCCACCCGCTGCCTAGATCGAGCGGCGCCGGTGCAGAAGGCGCAGCGGGTGGCGGACCGGCTGGCGACCTGTGCGAGGAAAACGCGATTACCTTCGACTCGTAAGGCTCGAGATCCAGTTCCACCGTCGCTCCATCGTGCACAGAGGTCGCCTGGCCCGTAAACGCATCCCAGACTTCTGCGTGTTTTGCGGCCGTTCGAAAGGTGGCGCGGGGGTGGACTGCCTGGTTACCGGTGTTGACTACGAAGTAGACGTCACTGTTGTCATCCAGGCGACGGTGAACAAACCCAACTCGCGTGGATGGGGACGAGAGCTTCATGTCCGGCGTCGATTCCTCCTTTAACAGCGCGCATAGCGTGGACTCGTCGGGAAGAAAGCGCCCGTGCGCAGAGGGAGATTGGAACAGGCGCTTTGAAATTTCCCGAACCTTCTCCGAGTCCGCGGCGGAGGCTTCGAGTCCCGGCGCATGCGACGGCAGGGCTCTGGTAGCGATAACCATCCCTCCCTGCCCGGCGAAGGCTTCGATCCTTTCATAGGTATGGACCGGAATACGGGTGATGCCGGGGAGGATCAGAATGGAGTGGCGGATACCGGTCGTGTCGATAAGATGAGAATCGATGTAATCCAGATTGAATCCGGCATCCACGATCTGCCCGGTAACGTTCGGCCCTAACAGGCCATCGATCACGTCGCTAATCGATTCGACAATATCGTTGGGGACGCGGGGCCCCGGGTTCGCATAGGCCCACGCATCTTCTGTGGGCAACAGCAAGGCAACGTCGATCACCGGCGACCCCTGGCGAAGAAGATAGCTTAAACGCTGCATGTACTTTGTGACTTCAGGCATCACGATCCACCATGGATTGTGGTCGTTCAAGGCGCCGGCTGCATAAAAGGACCAACCCGGCTCGGAAGCGTACTCGGGGGAGTACGGCCACCCGTGGCCGATCAATTGATTTGAGCCTTCGAGAAAGTCGACATCGGCTTCAGCTTTCAAATCCAGCGGCGTGGCGGCGAAGGGAAGCGTGTGCGTCCAGGTAAACGACTCTGAGGAGGTAACAGGGCGGCCGTAGAAATGATTGGCCGACGATGCCCAGCGGACGGGAGAAAAGCCGCGCCAGTTTGCCCCTTCACCTTCCGGCAGATCGACAAATTCATTGCTGGAAAGTGTCGCCCCTGGCGGGCCGTAGTTCTGAGAGCGGAACAATGTGTGGTGCTGGTGGGCCCATGTCCGAATAGGCTGAAGATAGTTCTCGTCGAGAAGTTCCGTCAGGGTGCGGCCCCAGTCGTAGCGGACATCATAGGTCTCCGGCCCCACATCCGCCACGAGGGCGGGAAGATGAGCAAGCAAGTCGTATCCGCGTCGTTTCCGGAACTCTTCCGGCAGGTTCGGCGTCCAATCAGCACCATAAACTTCCAGGCTGTCGCTGAAGACGGAGTAGGGCGCTGTATCGCGAAGGGCGTTCATCATCGGATCCGCAACTTTTTCCAAGTGGGTGTTCACGGCGGAGCCGTCGAGATGATCCAACACGAACCCTTCAGCGCCTAATGCCGGGCGTTTGACCATCATTCCCGTGCGGCTGGCGATGAAGAAGACCACGAACTGAGAATCAGTCGCGGGTTGGGCGAGGACCAGCCGCCCTCCCGATATTGTCTGGGAGGACAAACGGCGAACGTCGCGCCAGGACTTCGAGGGAGGCTCAGACCGCGCGAGGAAAACCGCTAACAGGCTCTCGCCCGCCGTGATGTCAGGCAACGGCACAGAACCTGTTCCGGCGGCTAAACGAACGGTCACTACCCGCAAGGCCCCAGAGGCCTGGGTCACGGGCGTGTTGGGTCCGCCATACGGCCACCCGCTTCCGAGCGTCAGGTCAAATCTCATGCCGAGCCGATTCGCGGCCTGAGCGGCGAACCGTAAAGCATCGAGAAAACCGGGAGAAAGAAAGGGCAGGTTGAAGATCCTTCGTTCAGGATCGTCGAGAGTCATGGGGTAGACCGGCTGAACTTCGAAGCCGCCGATCCCGGCCGCCTTCATGGCGGTGATTTCCCGCTCCAGTTCGCGCTTTGTGACCGCGGAACCGAACCACCACCAGCGCATCATGACGCGGGCGCTGTCAGGGGGATTCGCGAAGTTCCGCTTGACCTCCTCGAGGCCGGTCTCCCCGTAAAGAGCACGCGCGAGACAAACCCATAACAGCAAGGCCACCCGCCACCCCGCCCCAGGCGAACCGCCAAAGTTGCCGGGGCTGTCTCTCGAGAACACTCTTCGTGGACGGGCAAGAGCCAGGAGCGAAGGTTTCATCAGAACTGAAAACGCAGGGCAAATTCCAGGATTCTAGGGTCCGCCGCACCGGTCACCTGGCCGAACTGGCCGCTGCCAAAGGTGGTATTTACGGCATTGAAGTTCGTGTGGTTGAAGATATTGAACGCTTCGCTGCGGAACTCGACGGTATTGCGTTCGCCAATCTTGAAATCCTTATACAACCCCATATCGAAGACCACCAGGCCCGGCCCCAGGATGGACCCGTTCTTGGAGTTACCGAACAATCCCGGCGCCGGCTGCGCAAACGCCGCGGTGTTAAACCACTCCTTTACCGTTTTCGGGCCTCCGATGGATTGGCCGGAAACGTAGTTCGGACGAGTAGCCAGTCCTTGTTCGCTCACGCTCAAAAAGGGATCCATCGAAACCCCGGTTTGAAACGTAGTTGAGCCGGTAAACGCCCAACCAGCCAAGGCTGCGTGTCTCAGACCCGTCGCCTGGGTGAAGAACGGCAGGTTCCAAATGTGACTGATGGCGAGAATTTGCGGCACATTCGAGTCGGAGTTCCCGTAATCTTTCTTGTAATTGTAGATATCCTGGTTCACTAAATTGTTCTGGAAAAGCTCGTATCCTCCGTGGGTGTCCGACAGCGAGTGCGACCAGGTATAGGAGGCGGAAAGAAACAGGCTCTTCGAGACTCGATGCTGGACGTTTATGAGAAGGCCGTTCCAGTTCATGCCCGTGTTACTTACATTGCCCACAATAGATCCCCACCCCTGATAGGGGCCAAAAACATATTCAAACGTACCCATGTTAATGCTGGGATCGAAGTTGAAGCCGCCCGCGGGTTTGGGCTGGTTGAAATCAAACTGGGTCTGCGCATGTTTGACGGTGTTACCGGCCCCGGCAACGGAAACAAACCAGTTCCCGGGAAATTGATGTTCGATGCTCAGGCTGTAGGTGGTGATCTGAGCCAGTTGAATATTGAAGTCCTGGGTCTGCAGATTGGGCGCGCCGAGCGGCGCCGTTGTCCCGGTTCCGGTCGGATTGGGGAATAGAGGAGTCTCGAGAGTGAGCGACGTTATGTCCGGATAGTTGCTGCCGCAGTACAACGAGCAATCCGAGCCCGAAAATACGCGGGTATGGGAGATGCCGGCGCCGCCACGAAGCGACGTCTTGCCATCGCCGAAGATATCCCACGCAAATCCGACCGTAGGGTTAAAGTACCACTCGTGATCGTTCGTGAAGTTGATGGGCACGCCGTTCACACCGTTGCGCACCAGCCCATTGAGGGGATTGTAGGCGGGCGTGGGAGTGATCGAACCGTCCGCATTGACGACAGGGGCCTGGCTGGGGTTAAACAGAGCGGGATTGAAAGAGGTCTCGAATCCACGTTGGGCGTTCGGATTGGGCTCGTGGAGGATGCGGAGCCCTCCGGTCAACGTTAAGCGCGGCCGGACCTTCCAGTGATCCACGAAATAGGGAGAGACGATATTGGCTTCAACATGCCCCTCACGATTCGTGCTTTGCTGATAAAACTGCGCGGAATAACCCAGGAGGTAATCGGCGATCGAATTGCCAGTGAATCTCCCGTCGAAATTCCATTGTCCGTTGCTGGCGGCGCCGACTAATTGACGCTTGGACTCATGTACGAAGTTAAAGCCGGCCTCAATAAAGTGCTTCTTGAACGACCAGCTCAGGTCGTCGGAAATGGGAATTTCGACATTGCTGCTTGGCTTCGCGGGCCGGCTGACGCCATCTCCAATCGTCGACCAGCCCCCGGCAAACGTAATGAGCGGCAGCTTGTTCGAAAGATACCCGTTGAAGGGAAGTTTGGACTGGTAATTCGGAACATCCGAGTTCCGCCAGATTCCCGCCAAGACCAGGTTGAGATCGTAGACATTCATGGAAACACTGGCTTGATTCACCAAGCCCGGCGTAAGGATCGACGTAAATGCAACCCTGCCTAGCTTGTTCATGGTCAGGTCGTTTTCGCGGGTGGTCGAAAAGGGCGAGCCGGTATCTGTGTTGCTGGAATAGTCGAGCCACTGGTGCGTATCGAAATATTCCGCGGTAAAGCGCATCCGGTCGGTCAGGTTATGGTCTATTTTGATCTCCGAGTCCACTTCGTTGGTGATGGTGGGAACGAGATTGACATAATTATTGAAGCCGTTCGCGACGTCGTTAGGCAGCGGAGCCAATGCATTCAGCAGCGTCACCGCCTGCGGGACCAGCCGGTTCGCAGGGATGACCCATTGTCCGCCGCTGTTTTGGGCGAAGGGCCTGCCGGTCGCGGGGTCCGTGATCGGCTCGTTAAAGACGCCGTTGCGCATCGCCGAGGTCGGCGAAGCTCCAAGCTGCACGGAGGCGTCGTGGCGCACCACGCCTTGCTCACTGAGGAAGAAGAAGGTCTTGGGGTGCTCACGATTGGAGTGGCCGGGAATAAAAACCGGGCCGCCGATGTTTCCCCCAAAAATATTCTGCTTCAGCGCTGGAACCGTGGGACTGAAGTAGTTACGGGCGTCGAAGCCATCATTGCGCAGGTATTCGAACAAGGTGCCATGAAATTGCCGTGAGCCGCTCTTGGTGGTGACCATCACCACGGAGGCGCCGAACAGGCTGTCTTTGGGGCTGAAGTTATTCTGATAGGTCCGTACTTCCTCGATTTGATCGGGATTGGGGAGGATAGTGGTTTGCGCCATATTGCCGGAGTTCATGTTCCAGATGCCATCCACCAAATACAGCGTACCGGCGGTGCCCATGCCGTTGATGCCCATCGAATTGCGAGTTTGTCGGCCCCCCGTCCCCAACTGGGTCCCGATGTTGACGTTGACCACTCCCGGCATGAGCGCGGAGAGACCCTGGTAATTTCTTCCGTTCAAGGGGATGTCGGCGACCTGGTCCTGGTTGATCACATTCGAGACCTCACTGGTGCTCAGCTGTACCTGCGTTGCACTTTCCTCAACCGTGACCTGTTCGGTCACATTGCCGACGCTCAGGAGCGCATTGATCGTGCGCGTTTGCGCCCCGCCGAGGAACGTGCGGGGCACATCGAAGGACTTGAAACCGGCTTTTGACACAGCAACACTGTAGGAACCTACCGGAAGCGCCGCCAGAATGAAATCACCGTTGGCATTGGTTGTGGTCCTATTCTTTACGGACGTGTCCAGGTTCGTCGCTGTTACTTGGGCATCGGGAATGACTGCTCCGGAGGCGTCGTGCACCGAGCCATTGATGATGCCCGCTGTGTTTTGCGCCCGGGCACTGAGGGGCAGGAGAAACAGAGCGGAGGCGCCCAGCGCGAGGATCAGGGTGCCAATGGAATTGCCTCGGGTTGACATGGTGGCTCCTTGAAGTATTTCCCTGAAGTATTTGCCTCGCCGGGTTGCGGGCTCCGCAATTCGGTAACCCGGGGGAACACATTAGCGTGAAAAAACTCACACAGTCAAGAAAGTTTTTCTTAACTCTGATTACTACTAAGGGTCAAACTAGAAAGGTTTTCTTTTCTTTGGTGAAAACTTTCGCTATCGTCTATCGGAACCGGACTGTCGCGTGGCATGGTCTGAGCCCGTGATCTCATCCCGGTTGAGTCATGCAGCAAAGACCAGTAATGCAAATGCAGAGACGAGCGAAAAAAAACAAGATAGGTCTCCAAGAAATCGCATCCGCGGCAAAGGTCAGCGTGGCCACTGTTTCCCGTGTGTTGAACGGAAACACGCGGGTTGCACGGGATATTCAAAGGTCGGTCCTCGAAGAGGCGAAGAGACTTGGCCTCGATCCTTTTGCGCGAAACAAAACGAAGACGTTGGCCTTCCTGCTTAGCAATCGGGCAATGCTGCATGCGTTTCATTCCAGGATTCTCAGCGGAGCCGAGGCTCATTGCGCCGCCAACGGATGGGACATGGTGTTCCTGTCGTTCAACTACTCGCTCCGTCTCCCGTGGACCGAGCTTCACCTGCCGAAGCTTGTTCAGCACCAAGATGTAATCCGCGCCGTGATCCTCGCGGGAACGAACTCGGTGGATCTCCTCAAACTGTTACGCCATAAGGGAATTTCTTTCGTCGTTCTCGGCAATAACGTGGTCGGCGAACCACAAGACCTGCGCGAGTACGACACCGTCTTCGCGGACGATATTCAAGGTGGACAGGACGCAACCAGATACCTGATTGATCTGGGCCATCGCAACATAGGGTTTGTCGGCAACACCCGCCTGCCGTGGTTTGCCCGTTGCTTTGAGGGCTATCGGAGCGCAATCGAACAGCAGGGCTTGGTCGTACACGAGAGCCGCCCTCATTCCGAAGATGAAACGGAAAGCGGTTATCTGGGCGCTAAATCGCTAATGGCCCATGACGACTCGATCACAGCGATTCTGGCTGGCAACGATCCTACAGCTCACGGCGTCTACAAGGCGCTCCGAGACCGAGGTCTCAGGATACCTGACGACATGAGTGTGATTGGCTGCGACGACACCGTTGGCATGTGGCTGTCCCCGGCGTTGAGTACTACGCGGGAGTTTCCCGAACAGTTGGGCAAGCAATTGGTTGAGTTAGCCCTGAAGCGCATTGCGCATCCGGAACAGGAGCCTCAGTCCGTGTTGATTCCGACCCAATTCGTCAAGCGGGACTCGTGCGGGCCGCCGGCTCCGGGGATGAGAAACCGCCACAGGGAACATGCAACCATCCCTATCGTGTGACGAGAACCCAACAAATCGATGAACGATTGAACCATTGAACCTAGGGCAGGCGGTCAGGATCTCTTTCCCGGCCAAGCCCATGTTCGCAAATCGCTGCTCCATGCCAGACCAATGCTGGCGAAGTTATCAAAGCCGCCGCGCGGGTCTCCCTCGGGATAGTCCGATCCATGGAAAAACATCAGGTACTTTCCGATCCTCGGGACTCGCCGCGCATCGAGCACGAAGCCCGCCGTGATCCGTCCGCGAGCCCAGTTCCAGTCCCTTTGCCCCAACGTCAGGAGCTCGCCATCGTCCCAATGCTTCAAGTCGGCGGAACGCTTTACACCGATCCCGTTTTCGGGCGAGTGGAACAATACATAGTAGTTGTCCCTAACTACCACACTGACATTCTCCCCTGCTCTCGCGGATCCAGCGAACGTCCAGTTCTTCAGGTCGCGGGACCACGATCGGCTCATGCCGTTCTGCTTGAAAAAACACCACCACTTGCCCGGATCATCCTTGTCTTGCAGCAGGAAGGGATCAATCATCCGGCCCAACCCCGGGAACGGCACATGGGGTCCTTTAACCAGCAGCAACTCGGGCGCTCCCCAATGTTCAAGATCGGTACTGCGCAGGATCCAGATACGCGCGTCGTCGTTACCGTATTGTTCGCCAGCCGGACGGGGATAAGTTTGGACGCAGAGAATCCATTCACGGCCAAAGCGAATGATATCGCCGGGGCTGCTGTAGTTTAAGCTCTTATTGCGAGGGGTGAAAGTCTTAGGCGGAGTCCAATGTTTAAGGTCGGCGCTCTTACTCCAGGCGACATATTCAAAGACCTGGCCGTCGGGTTCGATCCGGGTCAGGGTCAAAAAAAGGTGGAACCACCCATCACTGTAGATTGCTGCCGGATCACGATAGGCTGTAGTTGCGTTACCACGAAAGATTACAGGAGATCGCAGCGTTCTTAGCCAATCGTCGGTTGGTGCGCAAGTCGGAGTGAGCACGAGACTCGCAACCAGGACAGTGGTGATTCGTTGAATCGTGTTCTTGAGCATCCTGCCTTTCGCCTGCAAGTGTCCCTTACGGGAGCGATGAAATCGTCAGGCCTTGCTTCGTCAGAAGATATAGCTTCTCAACAGCATACATTCCATTATCGACGATCGCTCCCCTACTGGGCGCACCCCTTAGCCGGATGAACTGTAGTTCGTACGCCTCGATCCTTGGGAAAGAAGATGGCACGAAGATCGCGATTGCGGAAGCCATCGATGACGAACTCACCCTGATTGATGGCTGATAGGAGGTCCCGGTCATCGGCTAAGGGACGGAGGGCGCGTACCCGGCGGCCACGCCATTGTCGCGGTTGTTCAAGCCCAACAGTTGCTCTAGAGTGGTGGAATCGTCGACCGTGGCGAAAGCGTCGAGATAGCGTGCTGCGGCTTTGTGGGAGAGCTGGGTCCGGCGGTGGAGGTCGGAAATTCCCCGGCGGAGTCGTCGCCAAGCGCGGGGCCCTTTTCGGTCTCCCTCTTTGCGTCGATAGACACGAAAGTCGTCGGCATTATGAACGGTGGTTTCGGCGCGTAGGACGCTGCCCTTGGTGGTTGTTACGCAGACGGGAATGCCACTGAGCTTGAAGTTGCGATAGCAACAGGTCTTCGCCTTTTGTCCGCCCCTATTGGGGTCATTAAGCGCTTCGGGATATTGCGTCGATCATCGTCTAGAATAGCTGCTCTGACGACCATCGTATGGCCAAGGCGTTCAAACTGCTTCTGACCCTTGTCGGCGGAGCTCTCGAGACCTATGGAGCTCGGAGCACCAAATGCCAGCACCGACTAAGACGACACGTAGTTGTTCTCCTTCGAAGCCTCACGACGTTTTTTCTCGCAAGCAGCATCCTGTGCCTTGCACAGCAAGATGGACAAGACACCAACCAAACACCACCCCCGATCCTACCGCGGCAACCCTCGAAGCCGTTTGAGACCGAGGCTCCGTCATTCACTTTCAACGCAGTCACCAGCATGGTGATCGTGGACCTCGTGGCTCGCGATAAAGAGGACAATCCGGTACGAGACCTCACTGCAGGTGATTTACATGTCTCGGAAAGCATTGGCGAGTCGGCGCCAATACCTGAGAAGATCGCCTCGTTCGAGCCTGTCACTGAAGCGGTGAGGCAGAGGGCGGCAAGGACCAGCGGGATTGTCCTGGGATGGCTTCATCCCTCATTCTGCCCTCTTACCGGCGCCTACGAGCTGTCCTACTATCTTTCTCTCGAGAGCCGCAAGGACGGGTTGCATCACATTTCGGTGACCAGCTCTCGTCCGGGCTTGAGGCTATTTTTTCGCCCCGGTTACAAAATTGAAGCCAACAAGGCAGTTGCAGCAAGCGCGGAGGAGTTGGCCGATCAGAAAACCAATCGTCAATTGCAGAAGCAACCTGGTCTGCAAGGCGATCGCGAACAGCATCGTGAGCTGGAGCTTCCACGCATTGCGTGTTACGACACACTGAATACCACGACATTTCCGTTGGATCTTCACAAAGTAAACACCGACACCAAAATAAATGCTGCGTATGAGTTCGTCGTACCGGGTAGCTACTTTGCTTCGCTCCCTGCACCAGACCGTGACCGCCCCACCCAACTGGATTATTCGCTCTGCACGTTTCAATTGTTGGCACATCCCCTTCACCACTTTGACGGGACGGTGCAGGTTGGGAGAAATCCCCAAGATTATCAGCTCATCCGCACATGAGGCTTCGCGCATACCATCATTTTCGAAGCGCAAACGGCAACCGGCAAACTCATACCCTGGAAGCAGGCGGTATCGGCACGTGTGGTTGTTCGTGATCGAAACACGGGAGCGATAGGTTCAGGCGAACTACTGCTGGTACCTCTTCTTCGCCGAGATCCTGTTTCGCTCAAACCGATCCCAGAGGGGCTAACCAGTGATTCTTTCGGAACTTTGAATCCGACCAGCCCGCTCGCCATGTGTGGGGACGTCTATCAGCTAGCACCCTGGATCACGCATCTTCCTCTCTTTTCAGAACTCGATGCAGTGGCTCCCATTTATGCGACGTCGCTTGGAGTTTATTCGCGATTCTTCACTGCCGGCATTCCCAACGTCACCAGCCGCACAGAGTGGTTCGGGGTGAATTATCAGGGGAGGTTCGGAGTCGATACGGCCGGGAAATACGAGTTCGACCTCCTCTCCGACGACGGGGCAAAAGTCTACATCGACGACAAATTGGTCGTGAGCGACGACACGATTCACTCACCTCGACACTCCAGAGGTAAGATGCAGCTCAATACCGGCACGCATGGCATTCGTGTCTCTTACTTCCAGGGAGGTAGAATCGAGGTAGCTCTGGTTCTTCTGGTCAAACCTCCAGGAAGTGGATGGCGGCTATTCGACATCAGGGACTTCCCAACTCCCGAAGAACCTGCCTTGCAGCGAAGGAAACTACCCGAACCGGAAAGATGATCCCGTCATCTCCGATCTCGGACTTCGGACTAACGGAGGTACTCAGTTAACGAGTCCTCTAATCCATCGGCTCCGGCATCATACCCACCTGGACGAGACTGTTGAAATCAGATAGCGCTCCGAATGCTTCACCGAAGGGATTGCCTGTCAATTTGTCGGGATGGAGAGGGCGTGACAGTTCTGTGCCGGCCTAAAGCTGAAAGCTGCGCGCTGATCGTTCACCGAGGCGTTTTGGTTGCGGCTACGCCGCGCTAGGGCTAACCAGAACCTTTCTCCATCGTCCAAGCAAAAGTGGAAGGAACCTCAGCCCGCGCATTTGCGTATTGAGGTTTGACGGAACAGCTCCGTCGAGCACAAGCAGAATTCACTAGGGCCAGGAGGCTGCCTCGCACGGTTTGGCGGCCAGCGGAGAGCAGTCTCCTGCAGCAGACGAGAACGCTTTTGCGTGCCCGTTTGCTTTTCCCGAGCCTGCAGTGCAGGCCTTCCGGGACAAGAAGCGAGCCCACGGATCGACAGGATCGTCCCAGCCGATTCCGGCGTTCCGGAAAGAAGAAGAGGATTTGTGAACGCACCTTGGTATTCGACCCTCCTGGCACTATGGCTGATAGAACTGCCGGTCTTAGGTCAAGCAGATCCCCACAGAATGCTTAACGACGCACAAATGCTCGAAAACCGGGGAAACCTCGAAATGGCCGCAGAGTACGCCAAGCTGGCGATTAATTCAGGCAAACTGAGTGGTACCGAATTGAGCAGGGGGTACATCATTCTGGCAGTATCCAGCCGGGGACGGGGGAAGCTCACCGACGCTCAAATCGCTTTTGAGCACTCATTGCGCATTCTGGAGCACGATCGCGAACACGTTGCAGACTATGCCTCGGCGCTCGACAATTATGCCGGCCTCTATGCGGATTTGGGACAGCTTGACGTTGCCGTGCCGATGTACCGAAAGGCACTCCGCCTGCGCCAAAAGATGGGCGAGCATGCCGGGACGGCAGTATGCCTGATGCAACTGGCGCAACTCGCGCTGACCCGAAACCGAGTGCGCGAAGCGCACAAATATCTGCAAGAGGCGTCCGACCAGATAGAGAGCGCGCCTGATCTTACGGGCGAATACAGGGCCCTTTTCTTTGAGACCGAGGGATCCTTGGCCATGGCCGAGCACAAGGCATCGGCTGCAGTCCCGCTCTATCGGCAGGCATTGGAGGTCCTGAAGCAATCCCGCGGCGAGCAATATTGGCTGACCGGGGCCGAATACGTGTTGCTGGGCCAGGCCGATGCGGCGTCGGGGGATTTCAGCGCCGCGTTGGCCGACATGCGCAAGGGCCTGGCCATCCTTGATCCGGTGCTTGGAAAAGGCAACCCGAAATACCTGGTCGCGGAACTCTCGTATGCTCGGGTACTCGATCGAGTTGGATTGCAGGTTGAGGCCGCGCAGGTACGTCGAACGGTTGAACGCGCGCGCAAAGAGCACTCTGGCAACCAGTGCGCCGGATGTACGGTTAGCGCAGCTGCATTCCGGTAGCGCACTGGAATAGCGAGGATATCTGCGCCTAAGTGTGGCCCGAGGGCGCACTCGTCAAGCAGCAGGTGGTCGTCCATTACGCCCTTGCCACCTCGCTCGCGAGCTCGCGACCCGCGGATGCGTTTTAAGACGCGGGTTCAAGGCCCTCCCTCTCCACCAGGCTCAGGCCCGCGACCGATCCACTTCAACTCTTCTCCGGCGGCCTCGCTGGTGTTCCATCCTTCTTCACATAGTGGGCATACCAGGCCAGGTTTCGTTCCAGCCGGTCTTTGATATGCGAAGGCGTCTTGAAACCGTGAAATTCACCCGGATACACCACCAATTCCGTTTCACGCCCCAGGCTTTTCATCGCTTCATACATTTGCTCGCTGCCAATGACGGGAACATTCCAATCGATTTCGCCGCCCATGAACAGCGTTGGCGTCGTGATCTTGTCGACTTTGTAGAAGAACGAAAGCTTGTCCCACGCTTCGCGGTTCGCCCAGGGCCGGCCGAGTTCGGTGTCGTAGTCAAGAATGTAATGGTCGTGTCCATAGAGGGCGGCAAAAAACGACGAGCCGGCTCCCGAGATCGCCGCCTTAAAGCGCGTGCTCTGCGTAATGATGAAATCCGTAGAGATCGCGCCATAAGACCATCCGCCCACGCCGAGTTTGTCCGGGTCTGAAACGCCCTGGGCGACGGCATAGTCCACCATCGCCATGTCGTCCTGGAAGTCTTTGTTCCCCCAATCCGCGTAGATGGCTTTGCAGAACGCCTCGCCGTACCCGGACGATCCGCGCGGATTCGGCTCGAGAACCACGTATCCGTTCGCGGCGAAGAGCTGCGAGAAGTGGTTAAATTCGCCGTAGTATGCGCCAACCGGCCCGCCGTGCGGATGCAGAAGAGTTGGATACTTTTGCCCCGCGACGTAGTCGAGGGGTTTGTAAAGATAGCCCGCGACGATGGTTCCATCTTTGCTCTTGAATTTCACGTACTCCGGCGCGACAAGCCTGATCTTTGCGGTGAAGGCGTCATTGACCCGGGTGATTCGCGTGGACGCGCCCGACCGGCTGATGGCGAAGATTTCACTCGGCCGCTCTGGCGACGCAACCTGCGCCGCCAGTTCGCCGGACCGGGCGATGCTGTAGCTCCCAACCACAACGTGCCCGGAAATGGGGCGCGTAATCTCACCGCCCGCCAGGGGAATGCGGCACAGATTCACCCTGCCGTCGTCGTCGGCCGTGAAATAAATGTACTGACCATCCGGCGAAAATCGCGGCCAGCGCGCCATACGATCAAAGGTTTGAGTCAATACCTTCGCAGGTCCGCCGCTTGCCGGAGAAACCGCCACGTGGTGCGTCCCATACTGAAAGAGTTTGGGATCGAGCTTGGTGAGATAAGTGATCCACTTGCCGTCCGGCGACCATGATGGCTCGGTGTCTTCGCCGGGGTTGGTCGTGACCTGGGTCAGGTGCGCTCCTTTGTCGGGGTTATCCGCGGCCACAACCCAAATATCGGAGTTATAGGTCCGATCGGGATCGGGAGTGGAACGATTGCTGGCAAACGCCAACAGCTTGCCATCGGGAGACCATGCGGGCTGCTCGTCGTCGAAATCGCCCGAAGTGACCTGCTTTAACGCTTTCGTCGCGACATCGAGAACGTACAAGTGCGTGCGGCGGCGGTCGAGGTAGCCGATCGTGTCGGTCTTGAAGCGATAGCGATCGATCACCTGAGGGCGTGGCGTTTTCGGCTTCCCTGACTTCTCTTCGTTGTCTTTTGCTTCGCTGCCGGGCTTTTCTTTTTCCTTCGCTCTCGCCTCTTCTAACTCTTCCCGCGACGGATCCTGCAGCACCAGAACCAGGCGCTGGCTCTCCGGCGACCAGGCAAAATCGTTTACGTCCTGAATCGTTTCCGTCAACTGCTCAGCTTCGCCGCCCATCCGGTTCAGCAGCCAAACCTGCGTCTTGCCTCCGCCACGCTTGGACAGAAACGCCAGATACCGGCCATCCCCACTCCATCGCGGATGCGAGGACGACTCCTTGGGGGCGGTCATCACGGTGGGGGCGCCGCCCGCGGCTGGAGCCATCCAAATGCGCGTTTCCGTCTTGTCGTCCTTGAGCGACATGGTTGAGACTGTGTAGGCTACCCATTTCCCATCCGCTGTAATCTGCGGATCTCGCACATCGCGGAGTTCAAAAACATCGTCCACGGTAATCGCACGAGGAGCGGGTACGGCCTGCTGAGCTTTCGTGCGCGGCAGGGAAAGACACGACATCAGCGCCAGGACGAACACTGACCAAACCATCGGGCGGGATCGCATACTTATTGTTTCCTCGGATGAAATGGGAATCCTACTGCGAAGCGAACCAGGATACAACGAACAACGCGATAACGCATTGGGTCGATGTGCGAATGTGGGTCGATGGGCGAATGTCTATATGCGGACCGCGCCAACCTCGTCAAACTGCTACCTGGCGGTGCGCCACTCATGTCGAGCAAAAGCTGCCAAAAGGCGCGACATGACCAAAGAGCTCAGAAGAGTATCCGGATCATCAGATCCTCAAGATGTCCATGGACTAAACGCGGCCCCACCGGTAGCCGGCTCGTCGCTGTTATTGGGAGCGGCGAACGTGAGATTGGGTTCGAAGGGCAGTAGCGCCCAGCAGGCCATCGATGCCCGGGATTGGAGCTGTGGCTCGCCCGAGGCATAATCTGCCGACTGCGACCCAACTGCTTCGCACCCCAGTGGATGAGATCTAGCGGAGTGGAAACAACAGACCGATGGCGGTCTCGAGAAACAATTACTTGGCTTCGGCGATCATTTCGATAATCGTCTCCTCCACCTCCTGCGCTACGCGGCCCAAGGCTGGGGAATCGGAAAGCGCTCTCAGCATCGCCGACGGCTTCATCATGCCGATCTTTGTCTTGCCACCCTCGGAATAGACAGAGACACGGCATGGCAACGCCATGTTCAGATCCATATCCTCAGTCAGGACCTCTTTGGCCCTTTGAGGGTTGCATATTTCGAGGATCTGACAGGCATTGGGAAAGTCCACGCCTTTGTTCTTCAGCGTTTCTTGCAGGTTGTGGATGTGCAGAACACCAAACTTGTGCCCCTGAACCGCGGCCTGCAAGTCGGCCACGGCCTGTTCCACGGACTTCGGCGTTTCGACGATGTATTTCATGGTCTTTTTCTCCTGCTCTGCGACTGTTTTAGTATGGTTTGATTCCTGGGGCGGGCGTCGACAGGTCGCGCGCCCAGTGACACGGAATACGGAGCGACTCCCTCCTGGCGCCACCGGCGCGCCCCTATTTCTCCCATTTCACGATCCTCAAATCCAGCACGGCGATGCTGTAAAGGACAGGCACGAGCAGAAGGGTGATGAACGTGGCGACAGCCAGTCCGCCGATCTGCGCGAAACAGAGCGGCTTCCACAAAGGACCGCCGTGGCCCGCCAGCGGAAACAGCGCCAGGATGGTGGCGCCCACGGTGATCAGAACCGGCCGAAGTCTTTCGATCCCGGCGTCCCGAATCGCCTGCTCGAATGGTTCGCCTCTTTGGTGCATTTCCTCAATGAAATCAAACAGCACGATCACATGGCTGACGATGACTCCAACCAGGCTTGCAATTCCGAGAAATGCCATGAAGCCGAATGGCGAACCCATCACGGCAAGGCACAGCAGTGCCCCCCCCACGCCGTAGGGAGTCGCTGCCAACACCAGGAGTGGTTTAACGGCATTTCCGAACTGCAGGAGCAGCGCACCGTAGATTCCGAGAAGCGAGATCGCCAGCACCTGCCCGAGATTCGCAAAACCGGACTGTTGCTTCGCCCTCTCGCCGCCGATCTCCATGCGATAGCCGGGTGGGATGGTCTTCCCGAACGCACTCAGCCGCGGCATTGCCTTCTCGAGCACCTCGGAAGGCAGTACGCCCGGAACCGGAAAAGCATGGACGCCTATGGTCCGGAAATGCTCCTGGCGGCGAATACGCTCGGTCGTCATCTCGGTCACAACCGAAGATACACTGCGGAGCGGAATTTTCTGCGGTCCCTGCGACGAATAGACGTACAGGTCTTCCACTTCGGAAAGCTGCGCACGTTCGGCGGCGCGCAAACGGGCGATCACCGGAATCTGCTGATTGCCCTGCCGCAGCGTGGTGACCGTGGTTCCGCTCATCGCCGCCGTCGCCGACGCGGCCACGTCGCGATTGGTGACGCCGGCCAGGTTGGCCCGGTCCGGATCGATTCGCAGTTTCACTTCGGGACTTTCGGCAAACCAGTCGTTCTGGACAACCTGAACACCGGGAATGGGGCGCAGAATGTCTTCCACCCGCGCTGCCAGCGACCGCAGGACTTCGTTATCTTCCGATTCGTGACTGGGATCGACATCGGAGGTTCCCGACAACCGGATTTCCACCGGGAACTCGACGGGATTGGTCTGAAGCTGGTGAACGGTTACATAAGCTCCGGGCACTTCCTTTGCGAGGTCCGACTGCAGCTGCCCGACCATTCCCAGGGTGGCTTCTTTGTCGTTCAGCCGGATCAGAACCTGCGCGTAGTTCCGTTGCTGCTGCTCGGGCGAGACCGAGAACCAGAAGCGTGGGCCGCCGCCGCCCACAAAAGTGGTGATGGAATCGAGCCGTTCATGGGAGTCTTTGCCAGGATGATCATGGCGATAGCTCTGGGCCACCCGCCGTATGATTCCCTCCACTCGCTGCGAAGTATCGTTTGTCAGCAAGAGCGTAGCATCATTGGGCAGCCACACGTCGACATATGACCAATACTGCACGTCGTCGGGAAAAAATTGGCTCCTCAGCTTCGTTGCCAGAAACAAGGTGCCTCCGAGAAAAACGAGCGAAATTCCGAGCACCGCCCACCGCCGGCGGATGGCAAGCCCGGCCAGCCGGTAATAGGCGCCATAAAAGCCACGAGTTCGTTTCTCCTCGATCGGAGGCTCGGGCTTTTTGCCCGGGCGCAAAAGGTAATACGCGAGTAAAGGAATGAACGTCATGGAGGCCAGACGGGAGGACACAAGCGCCGCCGTCATCACAATCGGAAGGCTGCGCAGAAAATCGCCGGTGCTTCCCGTAAGCATCAGAAAGGGGAGATAGGCAATGATATTGGTCGCCGTCGCGTAGAGGATGGCGCGGGCCAGCTTCGTGGGCCCGAGCCATGCGGCGTGAAGCCTCGGGACTCCGGCCTCCAGTTCACGTTTGATCGCGTCATTGGCCACTACCGGATCGTCGACCAGAAGCCCCAGCGCGATGATGAGCGTCGCGATGGAGACCTGCTGCAGGTCGACGTGCACCATGTTTGCCATGCCGAATGTCATGGC
>Ga0123356_10000218_pt1 | contig 66697 bp, 50 predicted proteins | sample TergutEmb28metaG_2_FD_92546 | JGI IMG/M metagenome (GOLD analysis project Ga0123356, IMG submission 92546) | Embiratermes neotenicus P3 segment gut microbial communities from Petit-Saut dam, French Guiana - Emb289 P3 | ecosystem: Host-associated > Arthropoda: Insects > Digestive system > Gut ...
ATAAACATAGCCGCAAATCTTACAAACAAACCCCTTTTTACTCTCACCGGGCGGAACAGGCTTTGGCTTAATATTATCAAAATAATATTGGTATGTCACGCTTGAATCGCCGGACAGAACAAAAGATTCCGTAACATCGGCAACAAACACCGTATGTGTGCCGTAATCATGAGACTCTGCAACCCTTGCGGAAATAACGCAGTTGGAATAATCAGGTAAATAACGCAGCCCGTTGGATGAGCGGTCGTTGTAAGAGCAATCCGCAAACTTGTCGGTATCGCGCCCGCTATGAAAACCGAACTGCTCAAAAACACTAAACGGCGCGTTCACAGTTAAAACAGAAATGTTGAACAACCCCGTTTTGGCAATAATATCATGGGTGAAGTTAGCCTTGTTAACAGCTATGGAGATACGGAGCGGCGCAGCGGTTATTTGAATAGCAGTGTTAATAATACATCCGTTATCCTTTGACTCATCCCTTGCAGTCAGGACAAACAGACCGTAAGAAAGTTTAAACATAGCAGCCGGGTCAACAGAAGAGGCATCGCTTCCCTCGCCTTCGCCCGCACCCGAAGCTGTCCCCGAAGCCGGACCCGCACCCGGATTCAAGCCCGGTGCCACCTCCGGAAACGCACCCGGGCCCATGCCCGAAGCCGCACCGGCGACAGATATCGCCAGAGCCCCGGCCATCGCCTCAAGCTCTGCCATCTGCTCCGTCTTTAACCCCGATTTTATACTCAAACCCTGCTCGATGATACAGACATTCTTGCATTTCCCAAGCTTATCGCGAATCAAACCGCCGCTGGTGGCAGCCCATGACCCGTTTTCTATGACAGCGACTGTTCGGTTTTGAATATTATGTGCAACAAGATCGTTGAGAAGCTCCTCCATCGAGATAAAAATCCCGGCATTATAGGTTGTGGAAGCAAAAACAAAATGACTCCACCTGAACGCCGCCGCAATAATCTCTGATGCAGGCGTGACGGAAACATCAAACATGGCTGCTCTGACCCCCCTGTCGCGCAAAAGGCAGGCAAGAATCTCCGCAGCATTCTCAGTATTGCCGTATACCGACGCATAAGCAATCATAACGCCGGCTTCCTCCGGCTGATAAGTACTCCAAAGCACATACTTGGAGATTATTGCCGAAAGGTTTTCGCGCCAGATAAAGCCGTGCAGGGGGCATATCATTTTAATATCCAACGCCGAAGCCTTGCCCAGCAGCACCCCAACCTGCGTGCCGTACTTGCCGACGATGTTTGTATAATAACGCCGTGCCTCGCTCATATAATCTGCGTCAAAATCCACCTCATCGGCAAAAATAGCGCCGTTGAGCGCACCGAACGTGCCAAAAGCATCCGCTGAGAAAAGGATTCTATCCGTTGAATCATAAGTGACCATAACCTCCGGCCAGTGAACCATTGGAGCCATAACAAAATGAAGGATGTGCCTTCCGGTGCTGAGAGTATCATGTTCCTTTACGATCAAAGCGTCAACATCAAGATCAAAAAACTGCTTCAATAAAACAAATGTTTTTGAATTGCACACGATTTTAACACCCGGATAACGGATGAGCAGCTCCTCGAGCGCGGCGGAGTGATCCGGCTCCATATGTTGCAAAATCAAATAATCAAGCACCCTGCCGTTCAAAGCGAAAACCAGATTTTCAAAAAATCTCCGGCTCACCGCCTTATCCACGGTATCAAACAAAACGGTCTTTTCATCGGTTAAAAGATAAGAGTTGTAGGACACGCCGTCCGGGACTGAGTAAACACCCTCAAACATAGCTAAACGCCGGTCATTTGCGCCGACCCAAACAAGGTCATCGGTAATTTTCTTTACACAATGCATAACCCACCCATCCTTTCGCTCATACTGCGCTGACTTCGATAATACCACAGCCGTTTAAATTTGTTAAGTATAAACAATCCTGTAAAACAACATCAATTATAACGACTGACGCAAGATAGGGTGTTACCAATAACAGAATATACAAATATTGGGCATATTATGACAAGGAATATACAAGGATTATGAGAAAGAAATACCACTCATAAAAAAGTAGTAAAATAACCATAATAAATTAAAAAAAGGTGAAAATTCTGTATAAAAATCTTTGCTCCCAATATCGGATGTGTTATTATACATAGGAAATAAAACTTTGAGCATTGTTACTTTTAAAACCCGGCTTGATGGGGAGATTATTGATGCAAAAGCAGGAAAAAGGCAGTAATCAGCAGACAGATGAAATGTATGACCTGGAGCAATACGAGCTGGCATGTGATGCTGTAGGCTTGGCGCTCTGGGATTTTACAATAGTTGACGGTGATATGAGAAGCGAGAACAGCCATGTCATATGGTCGCAAAAAATAAGGCAAATGCTGGGATTTGCCGATGAAAGCGATTTCCCTAACGGACTGGACAGCCTGCTAAGCAGGCTCCATCCCGACGACATGGACCCATCAATCGAAGCTGCCAACGCACACTTGGGCGATAAAACCGGGCAAACACCGTTTAATATTGAACACAGATTAAAACTGAAAAACGGCGAGTACAAGACTTTCCGCGCAATCGGAACAACGACTCGTGATAAAGAAGGTGTCCCGGTGAGGTTTGCCGGAGCGTTCATAGATATAGACAAAGAAAAAAAGACACAGAACCAGCTAATGATAATGTCAAGTATAGTTCATAATTCGCCGAATTTTGTCTCATATAAAAAACTCGACGGGGAATGTTTGTACCTAAACCCTGCCGCATCAAAGGTTCTCGGGTTTACTCATGAAGAACTGAAAAAAGACTACCTCGGAAAAATGTTCGGGGAAAAAGCGGCACAGTATGCATCTGTAGTACACAAGGACATGGAAGAACATGGTGTCGCATCGTTTGAGTATGAGACAAACACAAAATCGGGTGATGTGAAAGTGCTTTCCGGTACATCATTCTTTATCGAGCAGGATGCGTTTGCGACAATAGCGATGGACACGACCAAGGCAAAAAAGGCGGAGCTCGGGCGAATCCAGGCGCAGGAATCCATGATGGAAATGATGGAGAGCATCAAAAAAAGCAACATCCTGCTTCAAGCGGTAAACCATGCGGCGACACTATTGCTTACGACAAGAGAAAATGAAGACATAACAGTTCCGATATTGGAAAGCATGGAGCTTATCGGCAACTCGTTGGATGCCGACCGTATCCACATCTGGCGAAATGACATAGTGAACGAGCAACTGCAATACACCCGTGCCTACAGTTGGTTCAGTGAGTTAGGTAAGACAAAAGCGCAAGTTCCCGAGGTATTATATAACTCACCGGAGCTGGCACTGAACTGGAGACAGAAATTTATAAACGGCGAGTGCGTTAAGGGGTCGATATCAAGTATGCCGCATAACGACCAGCTTTTCCTGCGTCCCTTGGATGTAGCGTCGATAGTAATAATTCCTTTGTTTTTTGACAATATGTATTGGGGATTGTTCAGTATTGATAATTGTGAAAGGGAGTTTGATTATACAGAGGATGAGATAAACATTCTGCGTTCTGTGAGTCTTATGCTTGCAAGCGCAATAAACCGCCATGCACTTATAGAGCAAAGGACGCATGACCTTGCAATACAGACGGCGACTCTTTCGACATTGATAGATTCAATCCCCGGTCTTGTGTTCACAAAGGACCTTAACTCGCAGTTTATGCATTGCAACAAAATGTTTTCAAAACACTTCGGCAGGCCGATAGGAAGAATAATTGGAAAGACTGCGGCGGACGGGATTGGTCTTCCTAAAGAAATAGGAAAAAGGCATAACGAAGAAGACCGCAGGATTATACGCGAGAATATAGTGTTCAAAACAGAAGAGCATATACCGCGCGTCGACGGGACAAACCCGATTTTCGAAACGACAAAAATGCCGCTCATCCTTGACGGAGTGACGGTCGGCGTTATGGGTATAGCTTACGACATAACAGAGCTGAAAGAAACTGAAAGGCTCAATGCGCTCAAATACGATTATGCGATGAAGCTAAGGGATTCGCTTGCGGAAATAACAAAATCACCGGCTATATCTACAGGGGACTTACAGGTAACGGCGGATTTAATAGTCAAGGAAGGCTGCAACGCATTGGACGCCAACCGCATAAGTGTATGGAGCCTGTGTGAGACAGAAAATGCGCTTATAAACTATTCTTCATATGACAGGATTACAGGTGAGTACAGTATTCAGGAAGCTTTTGACCTGGAAAGTCGTCCCGAGTACACAAAGCTTTTGAAAACCGAACGCCTTATTGTTACAAACGATGTAAGGTATGCCCAATATGACATGATGGTTGGCGGGTACGGAGCCGACCTATGCGCTGTTCTGGACGCGCCTATCCGCATCGACGGCAAGGTTGTCGGAGTTATCTGCGCCGACCAGAAGCGATGTAAGGAATACCCGGAAAAACGAGAATGGACAATTGAAGAACAGGGGTATGTATCATCCCTGTCAGACCTGATAGCCCTCGCGATTTCAGGCTCTGAACTGAAGAAGGCACGGGAGTCCGCTGAAATAGCCAATCAGGCGAAATCCTCATTTTTGGCAAACATGAGCCATGAAATTCGTACGCCGATGAACGCGATTATAGGTGTTACAGACATAATGATGCAGGAGGAGAACCTTCCCGAGAGCGTTGAAGAAGGGCTGTGCAGGATTTACAGTTCATGCAGCGTGCTTCTGGGCATAATAAACGATATACTGGATTTCTCAAAAATCGAAGCGGGAAAACTAAGCATTTCGCCTGCCGAGTATAAAGCAGCAAACCTCATAAACGATTCAATACAGTTAAATATGATGCAGATGTCCGGGAAAATGGTAGAGTTTGAAATTCAAGTTGATGAAAACCTTCCCGCTAAGATGATTGGCGATGAGCTGCGGATAAAACAGATACTCAACAACCTGCTCTCAAATGCATTTAAGTATACGGAAAAAGGCAAGGTCACGCTTACGGTCGTATGCGAAGCATGGCCGGGCGAAGACGGTGTGACGCTTGTGCTGATAATCCGCGATACAGGATGCGGCATTTCAAAAGAGCAGTTGGGTAAGCTGTTCGAAGAATACTCGCGCTTTTCCCAGAGAGGCAGAACAATTACCGGAGGCACAGGGCTGGGTCTTGCGATTACACAGAGCTTGATAGAGTTGATGAATGGCGGAATCAATGTGGAAAGTGAGCCGGGAACAGGCTCGGTGTTTGCCGTGCGTCTGCCGCAGAAGATAGTGGATGGTGACGTGTTGGGAAGGGAAGTGGTCGAAAACCTTGAGCGTTTCCGCATGAACTATGTTACACGCAGCAGAAGGGGTCAGATGAAGCGTGAATTCATGCCATACGGAAGTGTCCTGATCGTAGATGATGTTGAAACTAATCTATATGTCACCACAGGCTTGATAAAGCCGTACGGGCTGCAGATAGAGACTGTGTCAAGCGGGCTTGAAGCTATTGAAAAAGTAAAAGAAGGTAAGGTTTACGATATAATATTTATGGACCATATGATGCCGGAAATGGATGGCATGGAAGCTACAAAAAATCTGCGTGATTTAGGCTACAGGCATCCTGTTGTCGCTCTAACGGCAAATGCCGTATCCGGTCAGTCGGAGATATTCCTTAAAAACGGTTTTGACGAGTTCATCTCTAAACCGATAGATATACGCCAACTGGACACTGTGCTCAATGAGTATATTCGCGACAAACAGCCGCCGGAAGTAGTAAAAGCGGCAAGGCTTCAAAAGAATGACACGGAAGCGTTTGTACTGGACGGGCATGTCATCGATTATAACCACGCTGAAGACCTGGTAAAAAGGGAAAGTGATGCGAGAGCAAAAATAAATGCCATAAGGAGGCAGGCTGAAATAAACCGGGCGCAAGAAGCAGCCGGCTCCGGTCTGTCCGGCAGGGAAATTGACGGGCTGGACATAGTCAGCGGTCTTGAACGATATGACGATGACGAAGAAGCATACCTGGAGATTCTGCAGTTATTTGCCGACGGTGTCAGGACGATGTTAAAAAACATAGGCACGGTCGATGTGCATAAACTACCCGATTATAAAATGAATATCCACGGCATAAAAGGAGCGTGCCTGGACGTATTTGCCGGCAAAATCGAAAAAGCGGCAAATAAACTTGAAGAAGCGGCGGACAGAGGGGATATCAAGTATATAATAAGCAACAATCAGGAGTTTCTGAACAATGCGAATAGACTCATCACCAGTATTGATGAATTAACAAACCAACCCTCTTAATACCCGGCTCCGCTTGAATTAACAAATCAACCCTGATACCCGGCTCCGCTTAAATAACTCTGCTATTGACATTTTCGCAACTATGCAGTTTAATGTAATAAGCTTGTATGTAAGGAGTTGAAGGCATGGACGATAACCCTCGAAGTAGTCTGTTGGTTAATAGTCTGCAGAACCGGGATAATGCGGTAGTCTTTGGGGCTTTCGGTGTGTCTGTTTTGACCCGACCGGGTTGATTACGCCCTCATAGAGCTGCTTTGCACCCCGGAGGGTGCTTTTTTCATGTAACATCTCCAATCCGCAATTGATAGGGGTGAAGTAAATGCGAGAATCTAACAATATGTCTGTGCAAGAGTACACTTCCTTGAGGGAAATGCTGCAAAATACGAACCCGGTTGACATGGCTGAAACGCTTGAAAGTCTCGATGATCAGGAAGCCGTGAAACTTTTCCGCATGCTGCCGAAGGACACTGCGGTGGACGTTTTCGCACATCTTCCGAGAGATATACAGCAAGGTATAATCAATGCCATACAGGACTACGAAATAAGCGGGATTATTGATGATTTGTTTCTTGATGACGCTGTTGACTTTATTGAGGAGATGCCTGCCGGTGTCGTTAAGAGGGTACTCAGCAATCTTCCGGCTGAGAAAAGAGATATTATCAACACCTTCCTGAATTATCCGCAGGACAGCGCGGGCAGTATCATGACAATCGAATACGTCGATTTAAAAGAGTATTTTACTGTTGCCGAGACATTTGAAAGAATTCGCCGCGAGGGAGTTGACAAGGAAACAATATATACATGCTACGTCATTGACGCAGAGCGGCGTTTGCTTGGAGCCGTGACCGTAAAGGCTCTTCTGCTTGCCTCGCCTGACAGGAGGATAGGCGATATAATGAAGCGGGATATTCAATTCGCCACGACAGGTGACGATGTTGAAAGCCTCGCAAATGAGTTTAGAAAATACGGTCTGCTCGCTATGCCTATTGTGGATAATGAGCAGAGGCTTGTTGGAATCGTAACCGTAGATGATGTGCTTGAGGTTCAGGAAGAGGAAGCCACCGAGGACTTTGAAATCATGGCTGCTATGCGCCCCTCCGGCGAGCCTTATCTGAAAACAGGTATTTGGACTCTTGCGAGAAACAGACTGCCGTGGCTTATAATACTGATGCTCACGGCTACAATTACCGGTATCATTTTGCACAGCTACGAGGATGCTCTGCTTGTGATTCCGATACTTATCACATTTATTCCGATGCTGATGGATACGGGGGGCAGTGGTGGTTCGCAAAGCTCGACGCTTATAATCCGTGGCCTTGCGTTGGAGGAGATTGCTCTTGAAGATGTTCTTAAGGTGCTTTGGAAGGAACTTCGGGTCGCGTTGATCTGCGGTTTCGTTCTTGCGCTTGTAAATTTTGGCAGGATTCTCATAATGCACTCAGATGCTACTCTGGGGTGGAGCGTCTCGCTTGCGCTTTGGATTACTGTTGTGATTGCCAAGATTGTCGGGTGTATGTTGCCCCTCGGTGCGAAGATTATTAAGCTTGACCCCGCCGTCATGGCGGCTCCGGTTATAACCACCATCGTCGATGCATGTGCGCTGTTGGTATTCTTCGGAATTGCAAAAGCTGTGTTTTCCGTTTGATAAATCAACATCGGTACTTGAAAAACTTACACCGGCACCATGACAATGAACTCGCTGCCTGCTTCCGGCTTGCTGCTGACCGTAACCCGCCCCCCGCAAAGGTCAGTAATACGCTTAACGATAGAAAGACCCAAACCGTTGCCTTCCTTCGTCCGGGAAGTGTCACCCTGGTAGAATTTGTCGAATATATGAGCCATTGTCCGTTCATCCATGCCGATGCCGCTGTCCTTGACACTCAATAGGACACAATTGTTCTGCTGCGATAAGGTAATGTGGATCACACCTCCCGTATCAGAGAATTTGACTGCATTATCTATTATATTCAATAATATCTGCTGAATAAGGTCGGAACTGCCGGTATATTCTATTTCATCAGCTTCGATATCGATACAAATGCCCTTGTTCGCCCAGCCGGTCTCTAACTGTAAAACTGTTTTACGGAGCTGCTCGTCAAAGCGGAACGTCGCAATGTCTGTTATTATTTCCAGATTTTCAAACTTCGTTAAAGTAAGGACATTCGTTGATAATGAAGCCAAACGCTTTGATTCCGCAATGATTATCTCAAGATAATCCCGCTGCTCCTTTTCTGAAAGGTCTCCTTCGATAAGCAACTCTGCAAACCCCTTAATCGATACGATAGGGGTTTTAAACTCGTGAGACAGATTATTTATGAAATCATTGCGTATTGCTTCTATGGATGATAGCTCCTGAGTCATCTTATTAAAACTTTTTGATAACTCCTCCAGCTCGTAAATACTGTGAATATCCAGCCTGACGCTAAAATCACCATCCGCCACCATGTGTGTGGCTTCGATGATTTTACGGATTGGGCGAAGTGCGATTTTACTGAAAAACCATGCAATGACAGTACCGAGAAATGCAGAGAACAATAGCAAGGGTAAAATGCCGGGTAACGGATTGCCCCCCGGGTTATCAGGTCTGCCGTCGTTAAATATGCTTAAAACACCCGCATAATGCAGAGTCACAATTAAAGCTCCGGCTAATAACATTGTTGCAAGCATTACAAGAAAAATAAAAATAACAAGCGAGACAGTGAGCCCCCAGCGCTTTTTAATAATATTCCTCATTTTTTCACCGCCTTGTAGCCAAGTCCCCTGACCGTTATGATTTCAAAATCGTGCCAGTCACGAAAACGCTCACGCAACCTGCTGATATGCACATTTAACGTGTGGTCGTCTGTGTCCGATTCCATTCCCCAAATCTCGTCCATGATTTGCAATCGCGTGAATGTTGTACCCGGGTATGAAAGAAGCTTGAACAGGAGCTGAAACTCCTTCAATGGCAGTGTAATACTCTCGTTATAGCGCGAAACTGTCAGTGCGTCGTAGTCCAGTGTTACGTTGCCGACCGGCAATCTGCGCTCACTGGCAATTTGCGCTCTGCGCAGCAGCGCTTTAATTCGCAGGAGCATTTCCTCCTTGTCGACCGGTTTCGTCATGTAATCGTCTGTCCCGGCTATAAACCCCTGCCGCTTGTCCGCTGCCTCCTGCTTTGCCGTTACCATTAATATAGGCAGATTATTCCATGCGAGACGGAGTTGCTCGGTAAGCTCGTACCCATCCATTTTAGGCATCATCAAATCGAGTATAACTAAATCGATATGTTCCTTGTCCATAAGCTCCAGAGCGGCGACACCATCCTCCGCCTGCAGGACCTCAAACCGGTTTTTGCGTAAAATCGCACACATCAGCTTCCTCGTATTTAAATCATCTTCAACAACTAGAATCCTGAACATAGTAACGCCCCCCACTTAGATAATATCATACTATACATACCAAAAGAACCTCAACTGCGCCTCAACTGATTTCTAACAAATTGTTAATAATTTGTTGAGATAGAGTTGAGGTTCGTTCTATATGCTTGAAGAAACCGGAAATGGCGACCGGAAAGAAAACCGGAAACAGGAGGATAAGAGCATGGATAAAAAGCGCATCAGGAAAAGGAAGAAGTGGCCGTGGGTACTGGGGGTACTCATCCTCGGTGTCACAGCAGCCGTCATATTTTTACCGTCAATGATGCCTGCGGTAGCTGCTTCTAATATTGAAAGTGTCACAGCAACTAAAGGCAGCATAACAGAAACTGTTGTAGGTACAGGGAATCTGGAAAGCAGGAGCGGCGATGAAACGGAGTTGAAAATACCTGTGGGTATAATAGTTGCTGAAGTACATGTTGAAGAAGGCGACGATATTGTCAAAGGCGATTTACTGGCAACCATCGATCCCCTCTCACTGCAGCATAGGATTGCCTCTGTCCGAAGTGAGATCCAGTCGCTGGATGCGGATATACATTCAAACAGGGATGATGACGGTGAAGAAATCATAAGAACAGGAATAAGCGGTCGTGTTAAAAAGATATTTGTTGAGAAGGGTGACTTGATTTCCGATGTCATGAGCGAGCATGGCTTGCTGATGCTGATTTCCATTGACGGAAATATGGCGGTAGACATAGAGACAACTGCGGAACTGTCCGTTGGTGACAGTGTTACTGTTGTGCGTGAAAACGGCTCAAGAAGGACAGGTGAGATAACGCGGAAAGCAGGCGGAACATATACGATAACACTGTCCGACAACGGTCCGAGGCTTGATGAGATAGTCGAAATCCTGGGCGGAGACAGGAACATAATTGGCACCGGCTCTCTTTACATCCATCAACCAATCAGTGTTGTGGCTTCGTCGGGCTCAGTAAAAACTATTCATGTATCCGAAAACGAAAGCGTATCCAGAAATCGAAGATTGGTCACATTGGAACATGTCGCTCCCGACCCGGAGCTGCAGCAAATGCTGACCGACAGAGACGAACTGGTCGAATACTTGAATATGCTCCTTACACTGACAGAAACACACTCAATATTTGCATCGGCAGACGGCTCGGTCACAGGCATACTTATCTCTGAGGGTACAATCACGGGCACTTCCGCAGCTCACCCTGAGGACGATGACTTGATGGTTGCCGCATTTATTCTGGTTCAGGACGAGGAAACAATCTTTACTATCGAGGTTGATGAATTGGATATTTTATCCATACAAATAGGGCAGGAAGCAACAATAGTATTTAATGCGATACCTGACCGTGAATTTACCGGGATAATTAACGATATAGCGACTTCGTCGCACTCGCAGAGCGGTGTGGCAAAATACGCGGTAGAGGTATCCTTGATAAAGGATGAGTTGATGAGAATTGGCATGAATGCGACTGCAACTATTAACATCAGTTACAAGGACAACATTATTACGATACCTTTGGAAGCCTTGCAGGAGTTGGCAGGCAGTACATTTGTCTATACTGAAAATGATGAGCAGACAGGTACTCTGTCCGGAATAAAATATGTGGTTACAGGAGTTTCCGACGGGATGTTTGTTGAAATCATCAGCGGGTTGTCCGAAGAAGAGGTAATTTATTACGCAACCAGAGCTGTAGTAAGTACCGTAGGTTTCGGTCCGGGCGGAGGTATGCCGGGCGGAGGCGGGTTTGGCAGAGGTGAGCAGGGCGGGCAGCCGCCGCAGGGTGGATGAAATGATTGAGCTGAAAAACGTATCAAAAATATACAACATTGGCGGTGAAGAGGTCCGCGCCCTTAATAACTCAAGTCTTACAGTTAAGCAGGGGGAGTTTGTAAGCATCATAGGCCCTTCTGGCAGCGGCAAATCCACTATGATGAATATAATAGGCTGCCTTGATGTCGTGGATGAAGGAGAATATATCCTTGAAAACCAATCCATTGCACAGTATACAGAAAAAGAACTTGCTTATATCAGGAACCATAAAATCGGGTTCATTTTTCAAAGCTTTAATTTGCTCTCAAAGCTCACTGCGGAAGCAAATGTTGAGTTGCCCCTGATTTATCAGCGTACAGGAAACTATGAACGCAAGGAACTCGTCGCGCAAGCGCTTGAGCGCGTGGGGCTTACCGACAGACGAAAGCATAAGCCGACGGAGTTGTCCGGCGGTCAGCAGCAGCGTGTTGCAATAGCAAGGGCGTTGGTGACAAAGCCTTCACTATTGCTCGCAGATGAACCAACCGGTAATCTGGATTCGCAGACAGGCGCCGATATACTACAGTTGTTTCATCAGTTGCATGAAAGTGGCAATACCATCGTTCTTATAACTCACGACAATGATGTTGCAAAGCAGGCACAAAGACAGGTGCAGATACTGGACGGTCAAACGAGGGAGGTTGCTTCACAATGATTCTGCAATCAATAAAAATGGCATGGGAAGCCATCGCAGGCAATAAGATGCGTTCATTTCTGACCATGCTTGGAATAATCATAGGCGTAATCGCTCTGGTTGTGCTTGTCTCGCTGGTAAGTAGTGCCAGCACATCCATAACAGATCAGGTATCAAGCTTAGGCACGAACATGCTGACAATCACCATCAGGGACGACAGGGGCAATCCTTTGACGCTGCAGGAGCTTAAAGGTTTTGAAGAGAATGAGGAAATTGCAGCCGTTGCACCATTGGGTCAGCTAACTGTAAATGCAAAGCACGGCTACAGCAATAAAACTGCGACCGTTTACGGGACGACACCGGTATATTCCGTTATACAAGGTCTTGATGTTGAATACGGCAGGTTTCTTAAGACGCCTGATGTAGAGAACAGTTCATATGTGGTTGTCCTAAGCCGTGATGCGGCAATTGAACTGTTCGGTAAAGCTGATGTTGTCGGAGAATCATTATTCCTTGACGGAAGGAGCTTTCTGGTCATCGGAGTCCTTGCCGAAGACACATCTATGATGGCTGCAATGATGAGTAACCTTTCAGTATATGTGCCGTTTACGGTAACTGCCAGAATGTCTGATTCCGGCTCCCATGTGACAACATTCTATGCATCCGCCGTTGATACCAATAGTCTGGATGCAGCGGAAAATGCTATGAACACAATGATGATGGGCAGGTTAAGGCAGGATGAAGACGCGTTTAGTATATCAAATATGTCATCCTTAATGGATACAATGAGCAGCATCACGGATATGCTTTCGCTTTTGCTTGGCGGCATAGCTGCCATCTCGTTGCTGGTGGGCGGAATCGGCATTATGAACATCATGCTCGTATCGGTGACCGAGCGCACCAGGGAAATAGGCATACGCAAAGCAATCGGAGCCAACCGGGGCAGCATCATGTCACAGTTTTTAATTGAAGCACTTACAATCAGTTTGGTCGGATGCGTAATAGGGATAATCTTTTCGTGGGGAATACTGGAAATAGTTTCGCTCATAGCCGGTGACCTGATTGCATTTAACCTCTCTGCAAGTGTTGTTGCTATTGCCGTGGCCTTCTCCCTTGTCATAGGAGTCCTGTTCGGGATTTACCCCGCAAACAAAGCGGCCGTAAAGCATCCGATCGAAGCATTGAGATACGAGGGATGACGGGGGATGGCATTATCGGCATCTGCATGTTATACTTACGGAAATACACTGACTGAAGCAAAAAAGGACGGGTAAAACTATGAACGAAACTATAAAAAACATACTCAAACGGTACACCTGCCGCGACTTCAAGGACACACCGCCGACAGCACAGCAAATCGACTCAATAGTCAAAGCCGCACTGGCAGCTCCGAGTGCGATGAACCTGCAGCCTTGGCACATAATAATGGTGACAGACAAAGCACTTATTGACGAGTTTGACGCAGAAGGCATGAGCATTCTAAAAGCTGCCGAAGACCGGTCCATGTACGAGCGCATGATGTCACGCGGCGGCAAGCTGTTTTACAATGCCCCGTGCCTTGCGCTGGTACTCTCAGACGGCTCGAAGTGGGGAACGCTCGACTGTGGAATACTATGCCAGAATATAGTTATAGCAGCGGAGTCCCTTGGTCTGGGCACCTGCATTGTCGGTATGGCAGGCGTACCGCTCAACGGTCCGAAAGCCGGGGAGTATGAAAAACGTCTGGGTTTCCCGGAAAACCACACCTTCGCCATAGGCGTTCTTATAGGCGAAATCAACACAGGTAAAGACCCGCACGAGCTTGACATGAACAAAGTGTCTTACGTGAGATAATATTGTACATATTACTGCAATATAATGCATTGCAATAAAATTCTGTATAAAACACACTATTGTTCATAGTTTGTTCACAGATATCTGCTCAAATTGCTATACAATGTTGAAAACAGCATTGTATTTTGCGAAAGGAGGCAGCATGGAGCAGCAACGCAACGTTGAAGTCTTTGGCGACTCAATACTAAAAGGCGTACAACTGGACGATGAGAATAACAGATACCACGTTGACAACAACATAGACGTAAACATGCTGGAAAAGAAATTCCTCCTTAGCATCAGCAATTTTTCAAAGTTCGGCTGCACAATATCAAAAGCTCTCGCGCTCATAGAAAAACGCTTCAAAAACGAAAAGCCCGAATGCGATGCGATAATCATGAACCTGGGTGGAAACGACTGCGACTTTGACTGGAAAGCAATCTCTGAAAACCCTGAGCAAGAGCATCAACCCAACACACCGCTCGATGTATTCGCAGAAACATACCGGAGGATCATCGAGTATTTAAAGAAAAAAGGAATACGCCCGATAATAACTACCCTGCCGCCGCTCGATGCGCAAAAATTCTTCAATTGGTTCTGCGGAGGGCTTGAAAAAAAAGCAAACGTATTAAAATGGCTGGGCGGAGTCGAAGCAATATACCGCTGGCAGGAGAATTATTCAAGAACGATTGAAAAAATAGCCGTGGAAACAGGCGCGTTGCTGGTAGACCTGCGCGGGGCATTTTTAAAGCACAGGAAACTGGAAAACCTGCTGTGCGCAGACGGAGCGCACCCGAACACCGAAGGGCAAAGGGTAATAACGCAGGAATTTCTGGAGTTTATAGAAGTATCAAAAGCCAATGGACGAATCGAAGTCTTCGCATAACAGTTTGACGGGTTTATTAGCTGCAGTTGTCGGTTAACGCTCTTCAAGCTGTAATTTTTTGCTTATATTTGCAAGATGAACAACAAATACTTGCAAAAACGCCTTAATTATGGTGCGAAAACAACAAAAAATGCAAGAAATGAAGAATGGTGTTGCAAAAACCTATCTTATATGATATCTTATCGATTGAATAAAATGAATATATACATAGGAGGAAGAAGTATTGAGTTTACAAGATTTGAAGAAATTCCGCTTTACAGAGGAAATCTCGCAGGTTATCGATAAATGCAAATCGGTGAGCATCCCGAAAAGCAGAGAGGAAATCGTCACAATGACCCTTGGCTCTCCCGATGCGAATGAATTCGATGTCTGCTATGACGTAAAAGGAAAAAGCTATAAGGAAGTAACAATTGTCCGATGCAAAAACGGAGTCGCAGTGAACTATACGGAAGACTACATGAGAAGAAGAGACCCGGACTGCCTGATAATTGCGGATGACCTGCCGACGGATAAACCAAGATACAAAGACGAGTACGGAGAAGAATTCGTGCAATTAAGAGAAGACACATACAGGTGGCTCGAAAAGCAGGAATTGATAGTTGTGCCGTTTATGGCAGGAGGTGAATTCGGAGGATATCATGGAATACTTGTTGCGCCGAAAAACGCGGCATTCTTTGCGGCAGGTCTTGCGGGACTCCAGTTATTTGTCAACATAGACGAGCATGAAGGGGTATTTGAGCCAAAGGTGGCGATTTTCCTCGCGCCGCCGTTCAGGCATACACATTTTAACGGTAAGCAGATAGTCGTACACAACCGCACCCCGGAACTGTACGAAATGTTCTCATACAACCTCTATCCGGGACCCAGTGCGAAAAAAGGTGTTTACGGATTCCTGCTTGATATCGGCGAACGTGAAGGCTGGATAACCACGCACTCATCAGCGGTCAAAGTCATCACACCGTACGAAAATGAAATTGTCTTTATGCACGAAGGAGCATCGGGCGGCGGGAAAAGCGAAATGGGCGAGAACATACACCGGGAGCCCGACGGAAAAATACTCATAGGGCAAAACCTGACAACACAGGAGAATTTCTATTTGAATTTGGAAGAATCATGCGAGCTTCAGCCGATAGCCGATGATATGTCGCTTTGCCATCCGGATATGCAAAACGGCAGGAAACTGGTAATACGTGACGCTGAGGACGGATGGTTTATCAGGCTTGACCATATAAAGGAATACGGAACAGAACCATTTCACGAGAAAATCTATGTACACCCGTCAGAGCCGCTGGTATTTATTAACATACAAGGCATGCCGAACTCAACATGCCTGGTGTGGGAACACACAATAGACTCAGACGGCAAACCCTGTCCGAACCCGAGAGTAATACTGCCGCGCAGGATGGTGCCAGGAATCATATCCGAACCGGTGGAGGTTGATGTGCGAAGCTTTGGGATACGAACCCCGCCATGTACATCGGAACGTCCGAGCTACGGCATATTGGGAATGATTCATATACTCCCGCCCGCGCTGGGCTGGCTTTGGAGACTGGTCGCACCCAGAGGGCATAACAACCCGAGCATTATTGAAACCGAAGGAATAACAAGTGAAGGCATCGGCTCATACGGACCGTTCCTCACAGGGAAATGGGTCAATCACGCTAACCTGCTGCTCAAGCAGATAACAAGCTCGCTGAGTACAAGATTTGTACTGGTGCCAAACCAGCATATAGGCTGCTACAAGGTTGGATTCAAACCGCAATGGCTGATGCGTGAGTATCTTGCAAGACGCGGCAGTGCGAAATTCAAACCGGAGCATCTGGTGCCGGCACGCCTGCCATTGCTTGGCTATTGCCTTGAAAACCTGAAAATAGACGGGCAATTTATAAGAACAGCATTTCTCAGACCCGAAACACAAGCAGAAGTGGGACTTCACGGATACGACGAAGGCGCAAAACAACTGGTGGAATTCGTGAAAAGGGAACTGGTCAAGTACGATATACCTGAGCTCGACCCGCTCGGAAAAGAAATCATCGAGTGCTGCAAGAACGATGCCCCGCTTCAGGAATACATCGACCTCATTCCGATCAGGTATTAAGATGTAGTTATCACATTATTTTTAATTGCTCTAAGGCTGCAAATCACACCCTACGGTCAGTCTGTTGTAAGTGCATTTGATGAGCGAAACCAAGGATGGTGGAGCGACGCGAATTGTAAACAGGAGGTTTACATGAGCGAAAAATGCAATTACAATGACTGACGCAAGATAGGGTGTGACTGGTTACTCTCAAATACAAGCACTATATAAGCCAAATCTTGCGTTGACAATCAAAGGCGCATATGTTAACATAACATCATTACATATTGGAGGTAAAATCTATGAAAAAAGCATTATCTATCCTGCTTATTCTGGCGCTTATCTGCATACCGCTCGCAGCTTGCGGCGGAACAGAAGAAACGCCACCCACCTCAGCACCCCCGGCAGGCAACGACCCGACACCCGCACCCCCGGCAGGCAACGACCCGACACCCGCACCCCCACCAAGCGGCGGTGACATAGAAAACGTGACCCTGATGGTATGGGGTGGTGAAGAAGACCAGGCAATGCTCCGCAGAGTACTCGACGAGTTTATTGCAAATAACGCCGACGAAGTCAATCTCACGATTAACCTGGGCGTTGAATCCGAATCCACAGCTAAGGACACGATACTTATCGACCCGAGAGCTGCGGCGGACGTCTTTGCATTTGCCGATGACCAGATTATGGAACTCTACAATGCGAATGTACTGCAGGAAGTTGTTATTAACACAGCAGACATCATTGCCAACAACTCAGGTGGCGCAGTAGCAGCCGCAACAGTCAACGGCACACTCTATGCATACCCGATGACAGCCGACAACGGCTATTTCATGTTCTACGACGCATCATACTTCACTGCTGCCGATGTAGAAAGCTTCGACAGGATGATGGAAGTAGCGGCGGCAGCCGGAAAGCAAATAACCATGTCATTTGACTCAGGCTGGTATAACATTGCGTTCTTCAGGGGCGCAGGCTTTAATGCATGGCTGGGAGCCGACGGCTCAAGCACAGAAACCGATATCAACTCTGCAGGCGGCACAGATGTCGTTCAGGCAATGCTCGATATCGCAGGCAATCCGGGCTTCATCTCGCTCGGTGACGCCGAGTTCGTGACAGGCATCAATAACGGCACGATAATTGCAGGCATTAACGGACCGTGGAATGCATCCGCAGCGGAAGAAGCATGGGGAAGCAATTATGCAGCGTCAAAGCTGCCCACATTTACCCTCAACGGCAATCAGATCCAAATGGGCGGCGTTATCGGCTGTAAGCTTATCGGAGTAAACGCATTCAGTGAAAACCCCTACTGGGCGATGCTCCTCGCAGAATGGCTGACCAACTATGAAAATCAAGTGCTCCGTTTTGAAGAACGCGGTCAAGGCCCGTCAAACATACTGGCAGCATCCTCCGATGCAGTACAGGCAAGCCCGGCACTTGCTGCTCTGGCGGATCAGGCAAGATTCTCAGCCGTATTGCTCGTAGGCGGCAACTTCTGGGCGCCGACCGAGACACTGGGTGCGATTATCGCACACGGCAACCCCGACAGGATCGACCTTCAAACACTGCTTGATAACGCAGTTGCAGGCATAACCTCATAACAAATAACCGGCAGGCATAACCAAGTGCATCTAACAAAAGGAAGACTGCAGTCTACACTGCGGCTGCAGTCTTCCTTTAGTCATCATTTACATTATGAAAGGGCGGATGTTTATGACCGGCACCTTGGCGAGGGTTGAGAAAAAGAACCCGCTTAAGAGCATTCTGGGATTCTTTAAAGGTGTGGCTGTTGACTTTGCGGAAGGTGACGCTTATGTCAAGCTGTCAGCGCTTGTTATGGGCGTGGGCTTCTTCCGGCGGCGTCAAATAGTAAAAGGATTGATAATGACTGCATTTCAAGTTGTTATCATTTTTTTCGCTTTTGAGTTCGCAGCGCAATACCTTGCAAAATTCGATACACTTGGGACAGTACAGTTGGAAAGGGTATGGAGTCATGAACTCAGGGATAATGTAGTAAACGACTATGACGACTCTTTTCAAATACTGCTCTACAGTATAGTATCAATAATTGTGCTGCTTGGCGCTTTTTTAGTATACCTTCGGAATATACGTAATGTACGTGCGCTTGAAGTTCGCGCCCGTGAAGGAAAAAAAATAAATAGTTTTCTGGATGATATTAAATCTGCACGTGACGAGCGGTTCCACGTTACATTACTTTCCCTGCCGTGCCTCGGTATTGTCCTCTTTACAATAATACCGCTGGTAGTATTGATTGCGGTGGCATTTACAAGCTATGACCAGTTTAACAGACCACCCGGGGCACTGTTTACATGGGTGGGCTTTGATAACTTCAGGACACTTTTTACAAACACAGCGTCGACATCATTTGGGTATGCATTTGGAATTGTTCTGACATGGACACTGACCTGGGCATTTGCGGCGACCTTTTCAAATTTCTTCCTCGGAATAATGCTGGCGTCATTTATCAACAACGCAAAAACTAAAATTAAACGCGCATGGCGGACTATGTTTATTGTCACGATAGCCGTGCCGCAGTTCGTCTCGCTGCTGCTGGTGCGAAACTTCTTCGCAAGAACAGGCATAGCAAACACTATAGCCGCAGACTTTGGGCTTACGGAATTCCTGCTCAATATCGGTCTGATACCGGGGCATCTCGATTACATTCCGTTCCTGGAGCATCCCGGATGGGCAAGGGTTATGATAATTCTAATCAACGTCTGGATAGGCGTACCCTTTATGATGCTAATAGCAACGGGAGTACTCATGAATATCCCCAAGGAGCTGTACGAGAGCGCGAGAATAGACGGAGCAAGCCCGTTTAAGCAATTTGTGTATATAACAATGCCGTATATGCTGTTTGTGACAGCGCCGTTTTTAGTGACACAGGTTGTTCATAACATTAACAACTTCAACGTCATATACCTGCTCACGCAAGACGTATATACAACCCTGGACCAGTCGCTTGCAAACGTAAACGCAAAGGAGGTCGACTTGCTTGTAACCTGGTTGCACCGGTTGACGCAGGAGCAGTATGACTTCAAGATGGCATCTGTCATAGGCATAATGGTGTTTATCGTCTCTGCGGTATTCACATTAGTTGCGTTTAACCTCATTATTAATCGTAATAAGGAGGATAAGTTCCAACTATGAAAAAGATTGGTATATTACATGGGATATCCTTCACATTACGTCACCTGATTCTGCTGTTTCTGGCAGTATTCTGGCTTATACCGATTATCTGGCTGGTGTTTAACTCCTTCTCCGAATTTCAAGGCATAAATCACAGCGTATTTTTCCCGGAGGAGTTTTCGCTCAGAAGCTACAGCTTGCTTTTATTTGACACAGAAAGCACAGTGGCAAGATTCCCGGTGTGGTTCATGAACACATTGCAAATCGCAATATTCTCATGCATAATCTCAAGCATATTTGTCCTGATGGTCAGCTACGCCACAAGCCGTATGCGCTTCAGGGGGCGCAGGACGCTTATGAGCATAGGTGTAATACTGGGGCTCTTCCCCGGGCTTCTGGCAATGATAGCGGTATACTTTATACTGCAATCATTCGGCCTCACGAACAATCACTGGGGGCTTGTCCTTATCTACTCCGGCAGCTCCGGCCTCGGATATCTTATAGCAAAAGGCTTTTTTGACACGATATCCGAGACCCTGAGCGAATCGGCGAGAATTGACGGAGCAACGGAATCTCAGATATTCAGGATGATAATCATACCACTGTCAAGGCCGATAATTGTCTACACAGTCATAGGCGCGTTTCTTGCCCCCTGGATGGACTTTATGTTCGCATCCATAATGCTCAACTCCGGCGACGCGACGGACTGGACGGTAGCTATAGGACTCTATAGAATGCTCGACCGGAACCTGATAAACAGTCACTTTGCCAGATTCTGCGCAGGCGGTGTGCTGGTATCCATACCGATATCTGTGCTGTTTATCATCATGCAAAAATTCTACGTCGAAGGCATAACCGGCGGCTCCGTGAAAGGATAACCTATTGTTGCACGTAAAGCTGGCGGAGTCGGCTATATATGCGTTCTGACAAGCGTAGCAAGGACGCGATAATCAAAGCGATAAAGAAGGTATATATAGACGACTTCGCTGGCAGGAAGCGAGTCACAAATGCAAAAAATACTAGCACTCTTACTATCAATAATACTATTTCTTAGCCTGTCCGCTTGCCGGGCGGCGGATGATGAGAGCAGCGAACCGTCAGCTTCGCCCGGCGTAACCCCAACTGCCGAACCCGGCGCCACCCTGCCCGGCGTAAACGGGCAGGAACACAAAGAAACACCGTGGTGGCTCGAAGAAGGACCGGTACAAGGGGAGCTGTTCGTTGAAAAAGTTGAGGGACTGTCAGAAGACTTCATAAGAGGAGCGGACATATCAAGCCTTTTATCACTGGAAGCAAGCGGTGTCATATTTTACGGCTTCGACGGCGAGGAGCAGGATATGCTCAAAACGCTTGCCGAAGCCGGTATGAATTATATCCGCGTACGCATATGGAACGACCCGTTTGACGAGAACGGCAACGGCTACGGCGGCGGTAACTGCACGATTGACACCGCGCTTGAGCTTGGGGTACGCGCAGCCGGGTATGGGATGAAGCTGCTTGTGAATTTCCACTACTCTGACTTCTGGGCGGATCCCGGCAAGCAGCAAGCTCCAAAAGTCTGGGAAGATATCAGCTTTGAAGAAAAGGAACAGGCGCTGTTTGATTATACGAAAGAAAGCCTGACAAAGCTGATAGACGGCGGAGCGGATGTCGGCATGGTACAAATCGGCAACGAAACCACTACAGCCATGAGCGGAGAATACGCATGGCCGCGAATCGGCCGCCTGATGGCGGCGGGAGCACAGGCCGTGCGTGAAGTAAGCGCCGAAAAAAATCGGGAAATCCTGATAGCCGTCCACTTCACAAACCCGGAAAGCCGCAACTACCTGCACGCAGCGCAAGTATTGGATGTTAACAACGTTGATTATGACGTATTCGCATCCTCATACTACCCCTTCTGGCACGGAACGCTGGAAAATTTGGCGGAAAAACTTGGGGAAGTAGCAGAGCAGCATGATAAAAAGGTAATGATAGCAGAAGTTGCGTACGCATACAGTTGGGAAGACTTTGACGGACATGCAAACACAATAGGTGAAGGCGCGGTATTCGACCAACCCTACCCGCTGACAGTCCAGGGACAGGCCCGGGCTATCAATGATGTGGTTAAAACAATGGCGTCATTGGGTGAAGCAGGCATAGGCGTGTTTTACTGGGAACCGGGCTGGATACCTGTTCCCGTGAGTGAAAACGCAACAACACCGGAAGCGGCATGGGAAGAACGCTCCATACTGTGGGAAAAGTTTGGCAGCGGATGGGCAAGCAGCTTCGCAAGCGGATACGACCCGTACGATGCCGGGGTGTGGTACGGTGGCAGCGCATGTGACAATCAGGCCCTGTTTGACGCAAACGGACATCCGCTCCCGTCACTAAAAATCTTTGGATATTGCTATACAGGCAGCACAACGGAGCTGCGACTGGACGAAGTAGCCGACGTACATATATCAGTACGCCTGCGAAACCCCGTAGAACTCCCGAATTCCGTTGAAGCAACGTACAACGACGGTAAAACAGAGACTGTACACGTTCAATGGGAAGAAACGGATTTGGAAGCAATCAGTAACAGCCCGGTCGGGGTATATACGGTAAGCGGAACCGCGCAAGGACTGCCGGTGACATGCTACATCAGCATGGAAGAGGAAAATTATATTGAAAACCACAGCTTTGAAGACATAGACCGCTCAATGTGGCGGCTCGACAACATAGGCAACACAGAACAGCTCCGCTATCAGGACAAAACCACGGATGCTTTCAGCGGCAGATACTCCCTGCACTTCTGGGATCCGACCCATGTTGAGTTCACAGTGGAACAAACAGTGACAGGACTCAGGCCGGGAGTCTACAGTTTCACCATACACCTGCAAGGCGGCGACGCGGTGAATGCGGAAATGTACATCTACGCCCTTGCCGACGGAAGGGAATACCGCACAGACACGGATGTGGACGGCTGGGTCAACTGGCAACAGCCCGTAATCGAACGAATAACAACAGAAACCGGGGAAATCACCGTTGGAGTATATATAAGAACAGACGGCGGCTGGGGAACAATGGACAACTTCATGCTCAACCCGGTTTCATAGCTGTATTACTTGAAATCCGGCGGCTGGATGTGTATGTGCTTCTGGCAAGCGAAAAAGAAGCTTTACATATCCGGCCAATAAGAAATAATAGTAACTGGGGGGGAAGGCAATTGAACAGCTTTACATTTTGGAGCCCGACAAAAGTCATATTCGGCAAAGACACAGTTGAACAAACCGGCAAAGAAATAAAATCATTCGGAGGCAAAAATGTACTTATATTCTACGGTACCGGCAGCGCAATCAAAAGCGGCGTACTCGAAGCGGTAAAGAAATCGCTGGAAGCGGAAGGAATCAAACACACAAGCATCGGTGGAGTGCAAATAAACCCGCTGGTCGAATTTGCACAGAAAGCAGTTGATGAAAACAAAGACAGAAAGATAGACTTCGTTCTCGGAGTCGGTGGCGGAAGCGTCATAGACACAGCAAAAGCAGTCGCACACGGATTGGCAATGCCCGGCGTACCGTTATGGGACATCTTCACGTTGAAAACAGAGTTGAAAGCATCACTGCCAATCGGGACAGTGCTAACCATTGCAGCTGCAGGGAGCGAAACAAGCATGTCCGCAGTCCTTACGAACCGGACGCTTGGAATCAAGCGCGGTCTCGGAACGCAGTTTAACAGACCAAAGTTCGCGATAATGGACCCGACCCTGACATATACCCTGCCGCCGCGCCATACAGCCTGCGGAGTAACAGACATACTTATGCACACACTCGACCGGTACTTCGCACCGGACACGGACAACGCCGTAACCGACGAATTAGCCGAAGCACTTATGCGGGTGATAATAAAATACGGAAAAACAGCAATGGAAAAACCAAATGACTACAAAGCCAGAGCGGAGCTTATGTGGGCAGGCAGCCTGTCGCACAACGGCCTAATGGGACTCGGACAAACACTTGACTTCGCCGTACACCAACTGGGACACACACTGTCAGGGAAATATGACATCCCGCATGGCGAAAGCCTTTCGATAGCCTGGCCCGCCTGGGCAAGATACGTCTGCAGCCACGACATAAAACGCTTTGCACAATACGCCAGAAACGTCTGGAACATAACGGAAACCGGTGACGAAGCGGCAGCAAAAAAAGGCATACAGGCAACAGAAGACTACTTCCGTTTAATATGTATGCCGGTCACCCTGACCGAATCAATAGGCGAACAATGCAAAAACGACGCAGAAACACTCGCAGACCTCTGCACATACCACAAAACAAGAACCATAGGAGCATTCAAAGTCCTGGACCTCGAAGCGATTCAGGCGATATTTGAGGCTATGATGTGATTATAATATTTAAATGCACATGAAAGTGAAGTTGGTTACATATATGTTCTGACGAGCGAAAAAGAATATGTATGTAATCAACTTCACGGGTAGTATATATAAAACACCTACACTGTATCATCCATCGGCAGCCCTAAATCGGCATAAAGCTTCCGCCTCGCAGTGCGATCCGCATTCATCTCCCGCGCCGCCCACTTAGCCACATCCATAATCAACTCAGACGGCACAACAACTACGCCGTCACCATCGGCGACAACCAAATCCCCCGGAACCACGCAAACGCCGTCACAGTTGATTCTTGTGTTGTGGCTTTCATACTGGATACGCCCCTGGTCCATCGGCTGGGCAACCTTCGTGGACCAGAACGGAATCTTCTGTATTATCACCTCATCGGTATCCCGTACCCCGCCGAATGCAACATAGCCTACCGCACCGGAGCGGATGCCCTCCATAGTATTATTGGAACCCATCAGACCAACGGTTATATTGGACATATCGATAACAGGGAAATCGTATTTTTCAATTTCCGCCAGCCAGGGATAAATGCAAACATTGCCATAGTACCAGTTCGACCACTCGGTGTAAGCATCACCGACCGCTTCGGGGCGCGGTTTATCATAGGGAATATACCGCGCAGTCCTGGCAAAACCGATTGCGCGTGTACGCCACAACGGACGCATATCTGTACTCATGCTGCCGTAATGGTGATAACCCATCCAGTCCATGCCGTCGCGGGTATCCGCAACACGCAGACCCTGATAAAGATTTAAAATCTCCTCACGCTTTGATAATGACCAATCCATGTTTAATACCATTCCTTTAAGTGCAAGCGCACATTGAAATCATTACCCCTTCACACTTCCCACATGCACACCCTTAACAAAGTATTTTTGCAGGAACGGATAAACGCAAAGGATAGGCACAGCCGCAACGATAGTTATAGCCGAACGAATCGCTATGGGTGAGACAGTCTGCAGATCAGCCTCCCCCTGCATAGCCGAGAAGTCCGCTGACGCCTGCCCCTGCGCCGCCATAACGGCGGCAAGCTCCCTCATAAGCTCATATTGCATGGTCGTCAAATCTCTGGCTCTTGGAGCAAAGATGAAAGTTGTAAACCAGTCATTCCAGTTGCCGACGGCAATCCAAAGACCGACGGTAGCAAGAACCGGCTTGCAGATTGGCAGGATTACCTGCCCGAAGATGCGAAACTCCCCGGCACCGTCAATCCTTGCAGCCTCAACCAGACTGTCGGGTAATCCCTGCATATAGGTGCGTATGACGATGACGTTAAAAGCACCGAACAAACCGGGAACCCAGTAAACAGCAAAACTATTTATCAAACCCAGGTCGTTGAATAAAAAGTATGTCGGAATCAGACCCGCGCTGATATACATGGTCAGCAGGAAGAAAATCGTCACAAACTTGTTCCAGATGAACTCCCTGCGGCTCAAAACATATGCCGCCATCGAACACACGAACAAACCGCCGGCCGTGCTTATAATCGTTCGAAGCACGGAGTTTGAAAATGCCGTTACCAGCAGTTGATTTCTGAACACCCGCTCGAAATTGGTGAGGGTGAATATACGCGGCCAGAGATAAATACCGCCTCTCTGGCTGTCAAGAGCATCGTTGAAGGATAGCGCAAGGGTATTAATAAACGGGTAGAGCATTATCACGATTACTAAAGACATAAAAGCAGCGTTGCAAACGATAAACACACGGTTGGACGCGCTTGTCTTTACCGCAACATGGAGCATCACCAAAAAAGTGGTGGAGATGACCAGATAAAGAAGGGAAAAAAAGGTAAGCCAGGATCCGGCAATCGCGCCGTTTAAAATAATCAGCGTAGTAATGCAGGCAGCCGAAATGAACATACCGAGCCCGAAACCTATATTAGCGAGCGCTCTGCGTAGCGGCTTCCTGTAGAAAACCAGTGAAAGAATCAAAAACGTAAATGAAATCACCGTAGCGGTTGAAACTGCGGTCAAGACGATTCTTATGACAAATGAGTTCTGCGGGAAACCGAAGAGCGTATAAAGCAATGCGGAATCTGTATTATAAAAGGCTCCGTACAGATTCATGCCTGCCCCGTCCCATGTTTCCACAAAATTGAGTAAGGAAACACCTATCAGGAACAAAAGGCCGACAAGAGTCATCCAAAAAACCCTGGGCATATTTAGAAAACCACCGCTGCCGCCAAGCTTTTTTGAGCAAACCGGACAGTATAACTGCTCAATATTAAGCTCATAGCCACAGTTTGGACAAATTCTCACAAAAACACCCCCCTTATACAGAAATGCAAGCTACACCAAGCTTTCTTTTGCAATGCGCTTGGAAAGCTGGTTAGCGCCGGTAATCAAAATTATACTGACCACGGTTTTAAACATACCGACTGCCGTCGCCAAAGAATAGTTGTAAGCGGCAAACCCGTACTCAATAACAAAGATATCGATGGTTGTGGCATGTGATCTTACCAGGACGTTTCCGAGTAGGTACTGCGGCTCAAAGCCGGCGTTCAAAATCCATCCGATGCTCATTATCAGAAGCACCAGGATTGTTGACTTTATCCCCGGCAGCGTAATATGCCGCATCTTCGCGAAACGACCTGCGCCGTCAAGCTCTGCGCTTTCATAAAGCTCGGGGTCGATGGATGTGATGGCGGCAAGGTATATGATAGTATTCCAGCCTACGCTTTTCCAAACATTGCCCCAACCGATAATCCACCAGAAGCTGTCAGGCTCCGCTCTGAATAACCTGGGGTCGCCGACCTCGCGTACACCAAGCCACATCATGATTTGATTCAGTATACCGTCACCCGCCAGGAACTGCCCGATCAGCGCAGCCGCAATGACCCATGACAAAAAATGCGGCAGGTAAGAAATAGTTTGGGAAATACGCTTAAAATACTTATTACGAAGCTCGTTGATCATAAGAGCGAGGAAAATCGCAGTTGAAAAACCGAGTACAAGATTTATCAAACTCATCGCCAGTGTGTTTCTCATGACCCTGAGGAAATCACCCTTAAAGAAAAACTCAAAGTGTTCAAACCCGACCCACGGGTTAACATCCTGCCCGGGTGCAAAATCCTGAAAAGCCATTACCCACCCTGTAAGTGGCAAGTAATTGAATATAAAAACATACACCATAATAGGTACAGTCATAAAAATCAGTGCTTTCTGGTGCATGAACTTTCTCAGCTTCTTATTTTCAATATCCAGTGGCTCCTTGACATACATCATTGAAATCAGGGATAATGCAAGCAATAGAAGAGGGGATACCGTAAGTCCGGAGCCTGTAGTCTCGCCTGTAGTAAATACAAAGTAAAATACGAACAAAAGCGAAGATAAAGCTGTGAGTGACAATCCGAGCATTGTAGCTTTTATCCGGAACCTGCTCCGGTACATGATAACCGAAAAGACCAGCAATACCAAAGCTGCAATAATCAATGCCGCACATATAAATGTAATGAGCCTTGTAGTAGAGTACAAGCTCATGTTTTGAGAGACAATGCCGGGGTCGTTGGAAGGTGTTCCTATAAAATACAGCCCTGTTGCATCAAAATTGCCCAGCAGCATCCTGAAATTAAACCTGACTGATACATCCTGATAAATGAACCTGACGGTTGCATCTATCCAATCAACAAGTGAAAGGCTTACAATTCCGTTTATACCGATTATCGCCGCCCAAAATGACTTTGGTCTTAAGTCAAGAACTCCTGTTTTTCGCAGGACGAAATACAGGGCTACTGATAAGCCCGCGATAAGTATAGGAATGAAAAAACCTAAAGCAAGTTCGATATTTAACGATGAGATGAAGGAGTCCACTGAGCATATCCTCCTGACAAGTTTAAACACTTAAAGATGGGGCTGACTGATAAATCAGCCCCATCTTCTCAGCTATAACGGCTTACCCTCCGCCTGCACGTTCTATGCGCTCAAGAGCCTGCTCGTTGACTGCATTCACCAGCGATGATTGATCGAGTGCGTCAATAGCTGCCTTATACTCTTCCCAAAGTGCATCAAAGCTGTCTGCAGATGTGAGTATCAGCCTCGGCAGGAAGTCAACATTAACATCGCGAACCTGTCTGTTCAACGACTCTTGCGAGCGGGAGTAAGACATGCTCCAGAACGGGTAGAACACGGGTCTGACCTGTGGCGTGCCGCTCATAAACCCTGCTTCGGACAAAATGCCGTGTCTTGCGAAGAAATCCTTATCATAATCATTGAGACCGACAAAGTATTCCTCTGCGGATTGACCTATGCTGGTCGGGTTGCCGTCGGACGGATAGGTGCCTTCCATCTTCGGCATATAGTTGCGAAGCTCGCGCCCCATGTTATCGATAGGCCATCTCGGGTCACCTTGCAAATCGCGCTGCGCCTGCGGACGCTCAATACGCCCCTGGTCGTTATAGAAGTAATGCTCACCCTCGATACCCCATTCAAGGAAGCGCTGTACATCCTCAAGTATCATGTAATCGAGGTATTGAATTGCTCTAATCGGGTTCCTGTTGGTATTGCTGAAATTAATGCCGTTAAGGCCGGTAAACCCGCGGATATCCCAGTAGTTGGGTTCAACGCCGTCCCATGTGAAGTCAAATGAAACGTATGTACGCTCATACCGCTCCTGCTGGCGCAGCGGATCCATGCCGCCGGAGTTGAAATTCCAGCGCTGGTCGTGCAAGCCCAGAACAACACCGTTTGCTATCTGCTGAGTGTACTCGTCAAACAGGCGCGTGAATGTTTCGGGGTTGATAAGACCGTCTTTATGTGCCTGATTGAGAATTCTGAACCATTCTTTTTCGGACTCCAGATAGTGACGCGGAGCAGCTCCTTCAAACGCGGCGCCGTATCTTTGTCCGCCCAAATGCCGCATACCGCCCCAGTTGGCATTACCATCCAAAAACGAACCGGGATTCATCAGGGTCAAAAGGTTGCCGCTCGGGTCAAACTCAAATCCGAGCGTCGGTATACCGTCGATTGTCGGATGGGCATCTTTGTATGTTTTTATCCATTCAAAAAACTCATATACGCTTGTCGGAGGTCCGCCCATAAAATCTATGACATCCTTTTGAAGCCAGAATGCTGTGTCATTTTGCTCAAAAGCAACCTGTGTGCCAACCGGTGTGCCGTAGATATTAGCGACATAAATTTCGCCGTCCGTGCTTCTCATTCTCTCCCACCACGGGTCATAGTGCGCTCTGAGATTCGGGGCATATGTCTCAATCAAGTCGCCAATCGGCATCATAAAGCCGGATGCGATGGCCTTGTCAGCCTCACCTCCGACAAACATCATATCAGGCATATCGACGCCGGTAAGCATAATACCCATAGCCTGGTCGATGTCGCCGACAAGATAGTCAAAAATGATTTTAGTGTTTGTGATTTCCTCGATAATCTTTATAATCGGATTGGAAGGAAGCGGCTCCGAACCCGGGTTGCGGATAAAATACGTAAACTCGATAGGCTCCCATTCATCCATTATGTCCGGGAAATAAGGCAGTCCGTACTCTATGGCAAGCGCTTCTCTCTCCGCTGCTCCTGCCGGTCTGCCGGCGGGAGTTTCGATTCCGGGAGTTTCATTTCCCGTACTGGGCGGAGGTGTCGGGGGTGCCGGGGGTGCCGGCGGCTCACCATCGCTTACGTCGCAGGCGGCGAGGATGCCGAGACACATTACAATTGCAAGGATAAGTGCAAGGAATTTTTTCATATTTCTTCCCCTTTCTTTTTATGGCTTTAGTTGTGGAAAATGTGTAATTCAACGCTTTCTGTATAAATACCCTGCGGAAAACCACACATAATATGCACAATAACTACTTTGGTATGTTACTGGATTTTCAGCATTATGTCAATAAAAAAATGACAGAAAAAAACATAAGAATTTATCAAAAACTAATTGACATGCCTTGGTGAGTTGTGTAATAATACAGAGCGAGATATGATTATTGCATAAGCCTTATGCTTATCATATCAGTAAAAATTTTAGGAGGATTTTATGAGAAAAGGAAAGTTTTTGGTAACCCTTGCAATGGTCTTGGTGCTTGTCCCGTCATTCGTACCTGTCGTATCGGCAACAGGCGACCTCGCAGAATTTGAACTTCGCGGATTCAACAGAGACTTCGGAGACCAGCAAAAAGGCTGGGCGGACAACGACAACGTCGAATGGGAAAGACAAACAGAGCCCGATATGCCTATGCTCGGACTGAATAAGGACATCCTTGCTGCTTCCGAAAGGCTCGTTGTCATGGTTGGCAATGAACCGACCGGAGACATTGAATTCACCATTATGGGCAACGCAAACGGCTGGTCATGGGGCGGTGCATCTGTCACCTACTCACCGGCTGATGTTTTTGATGCCGGTGAAATGACCATCACCATCCCGCTCACAGGCGGCTCCGCATCCCCGTTCATGGCGGACCTCAGAGACACGATGGATGACGGCTTCTGCATGGTTCTCATGTACTACGAAGATGACCTCAGCGACCTTGCAATCGAGGCAGCATGGCTGGAGTATGACCCGAGTGCAATTGATGTATTTAATCTCTGGGAATTCAACAGAATTTTTAATCCGAGAGAAGCTGTCTGGGCGGACGACGACAACGCAGCCTGGGAAGGTGTTGACCTTATCGGTCTCACCACACCTATACTTGCCCTCGCAGAAAGTCTGGTAATCGAGGTAGGAGCAGAGCCGGAGCTTGACACTCTCAGCGTCACAATCTTCGGTAACCATAACAGTTGGTCCTTCAGTGAATTCATTACCGAGTATCAAATTAGTGATATTTATGCAAATGGCTTTATCACCATCCCGCTCGTAGGCGGAAACGCTCCCGGTTATATGAATAATCTGAGAGGCGACCTGGACACGGAAGGCTTCTGCTTCGTCATTATTTACGGTGATGAAGATGCCGATATCGATGTCGAAGACCTCGTAATCGAAGCTGCATGGCTGGTAATGCAAGGTGCGGAAGAGCCGGAGCCCGAGCCCGAGCCGGAACCCGAGCCGGAGCCCGAGCCGACACCGGCACCGACACCAGCACCGACACCTGCACCCACACCCGCACCGACACCTGCACCCACACCCGCACCGGAAACCAATGAAGGCGGATTCCCGACATGGGCACTAATCGCTATCATCGGCGGCGCAGTCGTAGTGGTTGTTGTCATAGTAATAGTTATTGCAAAGAAAAAGAAAGACTAAGCTGTAAGCAGCATAGCAAATGACTGATATAATCGCTCTCTTTGCAGGGGGCGATTATGTTAGTTGTGTATTACATATTCAAGCACCAACACCCCGCCTGCACACATAACACTCGGTGCCTCCGTATACCACCCCGCCTGCACCAATACCACCCCGCTGACACCCCGCCTGCACAGGGAAACCCGGGTAACGAAATACCAAGATGCTGATGAAAGATGAAACAAGAAAACTTATGAGAAAGAAATTTGCTCTGCTGCTTGCTGTTATTATGTGTTTCGGAACACTTGCGGCTTGCGGCAATAACGGCAGCGGCGGCGATGATGTACTGCTACCGCCTGCACAAACACCACCGCTAAGACCGCCTGAGCCGACACCGGAAAATCCGGATGAGGGAAATACAGGCGATAACGGCACCCCCGGCGGCAGACCGGAAGGAGCTGCGGAAAGGCAGGCGCTTGCAGAGCAATACGGGCTTCCTTACGATTCAGGCATGGACGAATGGGAACCGGTCACATTTACATATTTTACCCGCAGCGCATATGAACCCCCTGCGGCGGACAATCCGATTCTAAAAATCGTTGAGCAAATAACGAATGTTAGAATCGATTTTCAATTTATTCATACCGACCTGGAGGTTGCGGCGGGAGTCATGGCGGTCGTCGGCGATATGCCAGATATGGCTTATTTTGGAAATTATGCCGCAATAGCAATAGATTCCGGCTACCTGATGCCGATTGATGAGCTGATTGAGCAATATGCTCCGGGACTTCGTGCGCATTATGACCCGTGGTGGGAGCTTATGCGGCATACCGACGGGCGTATATATACTGCAGAAATCTACGGAACACCCGTAGGCACACAGACGATCATGCAGGATGATAAATCCGCATTCTGGATTCAGAAGGATGTTCTTGATCACTTCGGTCGCATACCTGCTGACATTGATGAATACTTTGATTTTATCAGAGAGTATAAAGAGTTAAATCCGAGAATAGACGGAAGAACGACAATCGGATTTTCAATTGAGAACAATGCCGGGCGGAATTTTGGAGTTGTCGATCCGGGATACTATTTGGCAGGTAATGCAGACTGGGGCGGAGCCATCAACACAGACGGCAACCTGCTTAATGCCGCAATATCTCCCGCAGAACGATGGACAGCGGATTTTAACAAAAGCTGGTGGAAAAAGCTTAACGAAGAATTTCATATGGGCACATTCACATCGAGAACATTTAATCTTACACATGACGACTATCTGGCACAAATCGCAACCGGAGCAGTGCTTGGAATGTTTGACAAAGGATGGAATATTCACTCCGCCGAGCAGTTGTTGATTGAGGAAGGCCGGTACGAGCGTACATATTTACCGCTTGCATTGACATATCCGGGAGTTGAGCCGAACTACCTCGATGCGATTGCATTTACGGGAAGCAACGGAATCAACATCAGCGCAGAAATCTCCGACCCTGTCAGAGCTATCCAATACCTTGACTGGATTATTGACGAAAGCGTACAGCGATTCTTGTCATGGGGCATCGAAGGTGAGCATTATTACTATGATGACAACGGACGTATCGCACGTACGCAGGAACAGCGTGAACTGCAAAGGGATAAGCGATGGACATATGATAACCTCGGGCGAATGCTCCTTGAAATGATGCCGAAAAAACAAGGAACATACCTGACCGACGGTAATCCGACCGGTCCGGACCAATCCCCCGAAGAATATTTTGCGGAGCTGACAGGATATGACAGAGACTTGTTTGAAAAACTCGGGATTTATACAATGACGGGATTCTGGGGTGAACCAAAGCAAAGACCCGTTTACTATCCATACCGAAACATGCAGCCGGAAGAAGACACCGACGCGCAAAACGCAGCCCGGCAAATAGAGAATGTTTTAAGAGGAAGAACAATTGTAAATATGATTACCGGACGGGAAGACGCATTCGAAACCCGCTGGGAAGCATATATAGAAGCAATAAATGCGATAGACCAGAATCCGATAATGGACTTCTTCACTGAAGAAGCCGAACGGCGCATGACCGCTCCCGGCAGCTGAAGATAATCACATCTGGCTTAAAGCGCGACTTTGAGTGGTAGCGCACACCTAAAATAGAGGAATTAGTTATGAATAATGAATATCCGCACAGACGCGCAACAAAAATAATCCAAATCAAAGATACCGGCGACCACCCTGCAGCAAATAAGAAAATCAGCATCCGGCAGAAAAAAGGAAGCGTAATGTTTGGCTGCGCAGGATTTGAAACGATACAAGTAGTCAACAACAGCATTGAAGGCAAAGAAATGACCTATGCAAAAGCAAGGGTCGAAAAAATGCTGGAAATATTCGACTTCATAACATTGCCGTTTTACTGGGGGCGATATGAACCCGAACGCGGAAAACCGGACACAAAGCGTACAAAAAAAGCCGCCGAATGGCTGCAGGAACAAGGCTGTGCGGTAAAAGGCCATCCCTTATGCTGGCACACAGTCTGCGCAGACTGGCTACTTGAGATGACAGACGAGGAAATCCTGAAAACGCAACTGGCCCGTATAAAACGCGAAGTAACGGACTTTGCCGGAGTTATAGACATATGGGACGTTATAAATGAAGTGGTAATAATGCCCGTATTCGACCGATACGACAATGCCGTCACCCGCATATGCAAACGCGAAGGGCAGGTAGGACTTGTTAAAAAAGTGTTTGATGAAGCGAAACAGGCAAACCCGGGCGCAACACTGCTGATAAACGACTTCGACATGAGTACAGACTACAGCGACCTGATAGTGAAACTGTTGGACGCAGGCGTATGTATAGACGCCATCGGGCTGCAGTCGCATATGCATCAGGGCGTATGGCCCGAAGAAAAGACGCTGGAGATATTGGACCGCTTCTCAACCTTTAAACTGCCGCTGCATTTTACGGAAATCAATCTCGTATCGGGTGAGCTGATGCCGTTGCATATAGTGGACCTCAACGACTTTGTACCGGAAGAATGGGCGAGTACGCCCGAAGGAGAAGCACGACAGGCGGAGGAACTTGCAGGATTTTATAAACTGCTGTACAACTGTCCTCTTGTAGAAGCCGTCACATACTGGAGCTTCTCGGACGGAGGCTGGCTAAACGCTCCGGCGGGACTGATGACGAAGGAAGCACGCGTAAAACCGGCGTATAACGCACTGTATCAATTGATTAAAAATGAATGGCTTACACCGGAACAGCAAGTGGAAACCGACGAAAACGGCTTCACAGAAGTAAGCGGCTGCCGGGGAAGCTACACAGCGGAGTTCAACGGCGGCACCATGGAGTTTACGATATAATCAATGCGTTTTGAAGTCAGTGTAATTGAATTACGATAAGCGGAGCATGGATGCGGAGCGCGCGAATTATCGCAAGGATGCGATAAACTGAGCGAGAGGAATTCATATTATACTGCTTCAAAAGAAAGCGCTGATGGAACAACGAAAGGAGCAAGAGTGCAAAACAAAACAAAAGTAAACATCACCCCTGCAAGCAAAGCCGAATTCAATAACAACGCAACATACTGCATCGGCACAGGCAGGCTGTACCTCGCCCTCCGCCGCGAATACCATAACCAATTGAAAAAAGTACAAAAAGAAATCGGCTTTAAATACATACGCGGGCACGGCCTGTTCTGCGATGATATAGGCATATACCAAAGATACGAGCAGGACGGGATTCAAAAGACAGAGTATAATTTCAGATACATAGACATGATATTTGACGATTACTTATCCATGGGACTCAAACCCTTTGTCGAGCTTGGATTCATGCCGAAAGCGCTTGCCTCCGGAGAGAAAACTATATTCTATTGGGAAGGGAATGTCACGCCACCCTCCGACTATGAAGAATGGGCGGCACTTGTAAAAGCGACAATAAAGCACTGGATTGGAAGATACGGAGCCGACGAGGTAATAACATGGCCTATGGAAGTCTGGAACGAGCCGAACCTTGAAGTCTTCTGGGAAAATGCCGACATGGAGGAATATTTTAAACTCTACGACATAACAAGCAGAGCAGTCAAAAGCTGTGACGCCCGAATACGTGTCGGCGGCCCGTCGATATGCGGAGTTGACGACGAACGCTGGATGAAATGCTTTCTGGAGTATTGCAGCAAAAACGACGTGCCGCTGGACTTTGTAACGCGGCACAGCTACTCAACAGACGTGCCGGAGCGAATACCGCACTACGTCTATCAAAAGCTGAACCCGCCGGAGTACATCCCCGATGAATTGAAGGTAAGCCGCCAAATCATAGACAGCTTTCCGAAATATTCGGGAATGGAAATGCACATAACCGAATTCAACACATCATATTCGCCGTTAAACCCGATACACGACACCAACCTGAATGCAGCGTGCGTTGCCGGGCTGCTGAGCGAAATGGGGGATACCTGCAAATCATATTCATACTGGACATTCGGTGACGTATTTGAAGAAGCGGGAATAGCATTCACGCCGTTTTCAGGCTGCTTCGGTCTGCTAGCAAACGGCATGATACCAAAACCGACATACTGGACATATTCATTTTACAGCAAAATCGGCACAAACGCAGTCGCACGAGGTAAAAACTACGTAATAACCGAAGATTCCGGTGAATACCGTGCAATTGCCTGGCTGCCCAATGAAGAGCTTGTGGATGAAAAAGAACTCGTGCTGCAGCTATCATTCGAACTGGACAACGGAGAATACCTGCTCATAAAAAAACTGGTTGACGAAATTACATGCAACCCGCTAAAGACCTGGATTGACATGGGCTCCCCCGCATACCCGAACGAAGAGCAACTGGAGCTTCTGCGGGAATGTGCTATACCGCTTACAACAACCAAACGGGTAACTGTCAATAACAAGCTACTGGAGCTTGAAATAATACTCGGCTCAAATGCGCTGTGTTATATCGAACTCAAACCGGTGACACCTGAAACAGACAGGGGATTTATACAGGAGCGCATTCGGGGCACAAGGCAGAACTCATAAAGCCGTGAATCGGTTGTTAGAATAAACTAAAGTCAAGCAAAATAAAAGGAGGACCATATGCTGCCATACACAATAAAAGAAATCGACCCCGGGCTGTACCAAATCAAAGACGCATTGGATGTCCTGATGTACCTCGTTGTCGGCGACGAAAAAGCGCTGCTCTTTGACACAGGGCACGGAATCATCGACCTTCCGGCCCTGATAAGAACGATTACAGACAAGCCGCTGACCGTTGTACTCGGACACGGGCATATCGACCATGCAAACGGCGCATACCAGTTCGACGAAGTATATTTATGCGGGCCCGACTTTGAACTATGCAGGGAACACACATCGTCTGAGACACGCGGAGTGATACTTGGAAGACTTGAAGAAGCCGGTCTGGAGCCTGACTTTGACAAAGAAGCATGGAAAGAATCCGGAGCCTGCAACCTTAAACCACTCAAGACAGGCACAGTATTCGACCTCGGGGGCATAAACGTGGAAATCGTTGATATGGCTGGGCATACGGGAGGGTCTATCGGAATCCTGCTTGTCGAAAAACGCATCCTTATAGACAGCGATTCGGCAAACTCCCACTGCTGGATGTTTGTGCCGCAATCCTTAAGTGTGAGGGAATATATAGCAATGCTCGAACGTGTAAAGCAGATGGAGTTCGACGTATTCTATGTAGCGCATCAGGAGCATGCACACCCCAAGTCGGACTTGGACAAATACATCAGCGTGGCAAAAAACGCAACTATTGAGAAAAGTCAGCCGTATGACAACTGGCGGGATAGTAAACCTTACATATACACAGAAGGCGATGTAGCGATAGTTGTAAACGAAAGGACACTGGCTTAATGACGCGAACGGAATGTGACTACAGCGAATATAAAATGTGGCTGCAAAGCGATGAAGCGGCTTCGCCCCCGGCAACGACCATCATAGAAGAACGTATACTCAATCATTGGGACAACATAACAGGAGTGGTTGAACGCGGATATAGCGGAGCATCATTGTTTTTTAAGAATGGCGAGGTAGATTACGACCCCGCAAGAATCCGTGACTATGCCCGCCTTCTTGCGTCAATCGGCATAAACCGTGTTTGCTGCAATAATGTCAATGTCACGGAGCGGGCTGCAAAACTCATCACAGAAGAACTGCTGCCCGATATAGCGGGGCTTGCGTCAATTTTCCGCGAGTACAGGATAAGGTTCATTATCGCAGTGGATTTCACAAGCCCGCGCCTTCTTGGCGGAATAAACACGTACGACCCGCTTGACGAGCAGGTAATAGAGTGGTGGGAAAAGGCTGCTGTAATGGTATATAAGCAAATACCCGACCTTGCGGGGTTTCTGGTAAAAGCGGACAGCGAATTCCGCGACGGCCCCGCCGCGCTCGGACGCACACAGGCGGACGGGGCAAACGTAATAGCGAGAGCATTAAAATCGCATGGAGGTAAGGTATATTGGCGCTGCTTCGTATACAACTGCACACAGGACTGGCGGGATACAAAAACAGACCGGCCCAAAGCGGCATATGACCATTTTTATCCCCTGGACGGAGATTTTGACGAAAACGTTATATTGCAAATCAAGCACGGCCCGTCGGACTTCCAGGTTAGAGAACCGAACTCGCCGCTTCTCGGCGCGATGAAGCACACGGCGCAGGCGATAGAGCTGCAAGTGACGCAGGAGTACACCGGGCAGCAAATCGACTTGTACGCGCTTGCGGTACAATGGGAGGAAGTCTTTTCTACACCCGTCTCCGACACAAAGACAATGCGCGATCTGGCGGGCAAAGAAATAAAAGCAATCGTTGCGGTTGCAAACACAGGCACGGATGCAAACTGGACGGGACACACGCTTGCACAAGCCAACCTCTACTCCTTCGGGCGGATGGCATGCAATCCCGCCCTCACAGCGCGTGAAGTGCTGAGCGAGTGGATAAAGCTTACCTTCGGAGTAAACCCGGAGCTGCACGAACAGCTTCTGAAAATGATGCTGGCATCCCGCGGCACATACGAAAAATACACATCACCCCTGGGCTTATGTTGGATGGTTAATATTAACCACCATTACGGACCAAGCCCCGAAGGATATGAATTCTCAAAATGGGGAACATACCACAGAGCAAACCACGAAGCAATAGGCGTGGACAGAACGGAAAACGGTACCGGCTACACAGCGCAGTACCACCCTTATTTGAACAAGCATTACAGCAATCTTGAAACCTGCCCTGAGGAACTGCTGTTGTATTTCCATCGCATAACGTACGATTACAAGCTCAAAAGCGGGAAAACGCTAATTCAATATATCTACGACACTCACTTTGAAGGCCATGAAGAAGTCGAAGCATTCATAAAAACATGGGATGCCTTAAAGCCCCGTCTCCCCGAAGCCGCATATAACTCGGTAGCCGCAAAACTCCGGCAGCAATTATTGAACGCCCGTGAATGGCGGGATGTCATCAACACATATTTCCTCCGCCTGACCGGCATCCCGGACGAACAAGGCAGAAAGATTTACCTATAAAATACCGGTTTCGCACCATTTTCAACTCATGAAGTTGGTTATATATGCATTCCGGCAAGCGTAGCAAGGAATCGGAGCGCGCCTTGTTATAACAGGGATGCTATAACCAAGGCGGTGAGGAATGTATATGTGACCAACTCTATGAGTAAGTTTTGATAAAATATTTTACAGGAGAATACAATGAGAAAAGAGCAATGGAATTTATTTAAAGCAATTATCAAAGGCGAAGAAAGCAAACTCCATGTCGGCTTGATTGTTGACAGCCCGTGGATGCCGGGATACTGCGGAATCTCAACGATAGACTTCTACGTGCGCCCCGAAGAATGGTTCAACGCATATATAAAAATAAAGAAAGACTACCCCGAAGTGCTGTACCTGCCCGACTGGTGGGCGGAATACGGGATGGCGACGGAACCCTCGGGCTTTGGAGTAAAAATCAGCTTCTATGACGACAACCTCCCCGCCGTCCACCCGCTCATCGATGACGCAGACGAAGCGGAAGACATTATAAACAACCTGAAGCTCCCGAATCCCAAAAAGGATGGCCTCATGCCCCTGCTGCTGAATCTGCAGCGGTATATGAAACCCAAACTGGACGAAATAGGGGAGCAGATCAAAATAGTAAGCACCCGCGGCCCGCTCACAATAGCCTCCCATCTCTTTTCCGTTTCGGAGCTGCTGATGTGTGCCAAAACCGACCCGGACGTGGTACACAAGCTGCTCAAGCTCACAACACAGCTTTGCAAAGACTGGCTGAGCGCTCAACTTGAAAACGTGGGAACAGCGGAAGGCATACTGATGCTCGATGACGTAACGGGGTTCTTCGGCAAAGAAGACTACGAAGAGTTTGCACACCCGTATCTGAAGGAAATATTCACAGCCTTCCCGGAAAGCATACACCTGTTCCACAACGACACAGCCAACGAAACATCGTTCCCGTACATGGAAGACCTCGGAGCCGACCTCTTTAACTTCACTCACGAAAAAAACATCGGCGAAGTCCGGAAAATGACAGGCGACAAAGTCACGCTGCTGGGCAACATCCCGCCAATGTCACTTGCAAGAAACACACCCGAGGAAGTATACGAACTCGCAAAGAGCTGCATCAACAGCTTCAAAACGGCAGCAGGCAGCACAAAAGGCCTCCTGCTCAGCATCGGCGGCGGAGTTCCTATGGAAGCAAAAGGCGAATGCATCGGAGCTCTTCTCCAAGCCGCAAAGGAGATTTAGGTAAACATAGTAGAGCAGATTATATGGCAGATTACATGTATGTTCTGATAAGCGAAGCATGGATGCAAAGCGCGCTTTGTTATAACATGGACGTTATAACCAAAGCGAAAAAGAATATATATGTAATCTGCTTAATAGCTTAGAAGTTCTTATTATCGCCCTGTAAGGAGTTCCATAAAAGAAGCTTGTCAATGACCTCTGCAACCCCGTCATTGTTATTGGAAAGCGTCACATAATCACAAATAGCTTTGATATCATCCGGCGCGTTTTCGACTGCGACGCTGTAACCCGCATACTTAAGCATGGAAACATCATTATAACCGTCACCGACCGCAATCATCTCACTACTTTCAACTCCGAGCAGCCGTCCAATCTCGGCAAGTGCCGTACCTTTGCCGGCATCATTGCTTATAAACTCCAAAAAGTGCGGCATGGAAGAAACGCACTGCAGTCTGTTGCCGAAAAGCGCATTCATCTCACCGGACAACCTCTTGATATTAACCGGGTCATCGATCCAAAGCACCTTTGAAACACCCCTGACCTCGTCCTTAATTGCGGCGAGGTCGCTTACTGTAGACATATCCAAACCTTGGGAGAAACTTGCATACTGAAGAGTCTCATCACACCTCCGGTTTGCCCACAACTGCGGCCCCGTCCAAATGACTTGCGCCATGCCAAGCTTCTGACCAATGTTGAAAGCCTCTTTAGCAAGCTCGAAATCGAGAAACCTCTCAAACAAAAGCTTCCCGGACTTGCCCATATAAGCGGCAGCACCGTTAAAAACGATGAACGGCATATCCTTGTCAAAAAGCTCGTTGACACCTTGCACATTACAGAACGGCCTGCCCGTAGCAGTGATAAAAAACAAACCCGCCTCAACAGACTTAATAATAGCCGCCTTGGTACGCTCTGTCAGCTCCGACTTATCGTTTACAAGCGTGCCATCCATATCCGCCGCAATTAATTTGTATTTCATAAATATATCCTTTCGCAATAAGAATAGTAAATATCGCCAAACAAAAAACTGTAAAGAACTTCATAATATTAAATGCGGTATTATGAGAAAATACTATTTGCGATATTCTTCGGATAGGATTGCATACACCAGCTCGTCTACCCATTCTTTATCTACACGCGCCCAAAACGCTTTAACATGCAACGCTTCTCGCCGCATACCATTTCTCTCCATTATACGATATGAACCATAATTTACAGCAGCGCACGGAGCGGATATTCTGCGTAGCTGTAAAACCTTAAATCCATAATGAATAAGTTCGCCGCAAAGCTCTGTTCCATAACCACGTTTCCAGTAATCTTTGTGCAGTATCCAGCCTAATTCCCCCGTATCATTGTCACTGTCCGGATAAATCCCACAGCTTCCAATGACACTCATAGTATCTTTTTGGACAACAGCAAAATCAAAGCCGCTTCGCGCTGCTGAAAGGAACGCTCGTGTGGCATCACTGGAATTTGGCCCCCAACTCATATAACGGGTATTCTCAGGGTTGCTTGCCCAGGAATGAACAGCATCAAAATCATCAAGTGTAAGTGGTCGTAATAGAAGCTGTGTTGTTTCCAGCGTTTCTCTTATATTCATTATTTTTACCTGCTCTCTTTTTATGCTCCGAGTGTAACACAATCACCCGCATGTAGCAAGAATTAGCATAGTAATAAAGCACTACGCCGCTTACAGAGGCGAGTTAACCCCGCTGCTCAGGAAGCTATGCAACACCCTTGATCATCGCGTTCCCCGTTTCACGGCTTTTTCAGCTCCACTGTCATCAGCCCTGTAATAACCCAGTGATAAATCAGGTTGATTTTCGGATGAAAATGATGTATAATATGCAGTAAAAATTCGTTGCTAATACAAGAAAATAGCGTTACAACCTTAGCGTATACCGCTATAACAGCTTAATTAATATTTATTCTGCTGAATAAATATCAAGAGGGAAAGCCACAGATGAGTAAGTTAACCAACCAAAGATTAATAGCCGTACTGCTGTCACTGGTACTTGTCGTCGGTATGTACACCCCTGTAATTGCGGCAGGGGATGATTATTCAGTTGCTTTTACCGGATTGACTGACATTGTTGAGCTTGAAGGTAACGAACCGCCCGGCGAACCCGGAGAAAATGAGCCGCCCGGTGAGCCAAATGATAACGAGCTACCCGATGAGCCGAATGGTAACGAGCCGCCAATTGACTTTGGAGAGAATGAACCGCCCGGTGAGCCGGATGATAGCGAGCTGCCATTCGAACCGGATAATACCGGTTACCCGGAGAGTAACAACCTGCCAGCATATACAGACGCGCTCGACATCACACCCGTTCTGCCGGATCCTCCGGATGACTCGCCGGATTTGAGTGAACTGAGCTTTTTACCTGACCGTGTTGTTGTCAAAATGGCGAGTACCGGCGGCATTCAACAGTTCTCGACAACGCAACCGGGCTTGCCGGATTTAGGCGTGGCGCTTGCGGAGAGCAGGCTGATTAACCCGTCGGCAGACGCAAATACAGGAGACGGCTTTAGTTTAAACGCTGTTACAAGTACAAGCGATCAAAGCCACAACAATATTTTCGTTTTAGTGTTGGAAGAAACAGGAGTCGAAGCTGTTGAAAACGCACTGGCTATACTGAACGCACATCCCCTCGTTGAAATAGCCGAGCCGGATTTTCTGTATGAGTTTATTAAAGCTCCGAATGATACATTTTATTTAAGCTATCAGAAGGTCGTGCTTGACAGGATTAATGCGGAGTCTGCATGGGATATCAATACCGGCAATAATAGTATTGTGGTTGGGATAGTAGACAGCGGCATAGCCGGCACGCACCCTGATTTGGTTGACAATCTATGGGTTAATCCCAACCCTGGCCTGGGCGGGTATGTAAATGATATAAACGGGTATAATTTTACCGGCGGCAGTCAAGGAGGCACACCTGTCGGCGGAACCCCTACCGATAATGACGGACACGGGACGCATGTCGCCGGTATTGTCGGGGCAAAGGGCAACAACGGTATAGGTGTAGCCGGTGTCAATTGGGATGTGAGTCTTGCGTGGATGGGTATCGGCATCGGTAACGGGTATTTATCAAACTCTGCTGCCATTGAAGCGACAAATTATGCTAATCTTCATAATATCCCGATAACTAACAACAGCTACGGCGGCAGCAGTTACTCACAAATTTTTGAAGATACAATACGAAACTACAATGGTCTGTTTGTAGCGGCAGCCGGAAATGGAGACCGCTCCGGTAACGGTGTAAATAATGATACTACACCCATGTACCCTGCAGGCTATAATCTGCCGAATGTTATTTCTGTCGCTGCGACCGACAATAGCGATACCCTGACACGGTTTTCAAATTTCGGAGCAAAAAGTGTACATATTGCCGCACCGGGAAGCAGAATACCGAGTACATACATCGGTAATCAATATGTGTTGTTGGACGGCACTTCAATGGCAAGCCCAATGGTGGCGGGTGTTGCAGCGCTGGTATTGGCGGAAGCGGATAAGTGGGGCAGAACATTATCGCCGGATGAGCTAAGGACGATTTTACTGGATTCAGCGCGGCCTGTAGCAGCATTAAGCAATCGTACCGTAACCGGCGGCGTTGTTGACGCTTATGCCGCATTGCAACTGATACAACCGCAGCCAAACAGCATATCCATCAGCAGAGCCGGGACGCATGTGTTTACCGGAGCAACGTTTGGATACAGTGCGCAAGCGCCGATGTCGGTCACAATCACTAATGTCGGTACCGGAGCTACAGGCTCCTTAACGGTTGCTCTCAGCGGTACGAACGCAAACAGATTTACATTGTCGGCAAGTTCAATTCCGAGCATTGATACAACATTTGACACAGCGAATTTTAATATTGTACCCGTAAACGGACTAAATGCAGGGACATACACAGCAACTGTAACGGTAAGCGGCACTCAAATAACGACGCCGCGCAGCTTTAGTGTGAGTTTTATAGTTAGCAAATCCGCAGGCGCAGCAATCGGCGGCGCTCCTACTGTGAGTGGCGCGCCCACACAAAGCAGCATCACGGTAAACCCCGTGTCTGTTCCGGCAAATCCCGGCAATCAAACTGTTGAATATGGCATCAGCACATCGGCGACTTTAGTGCCGTCATCATGGCAAAGCGGCAGGGCATTCAACGGATTACTCAGTTCAACATATTATTATATCTGGGCACGCACAGCGGAAAATTCAAACTTCTTTGCAGGAAACCCCGTACGCGGCGCGGCGATAAGGACAGCCGGTATTTTTGTACCCCCGCCTCCACCTTTGCCGCCGCCGGACCCACCTCTGCCACCGCCGGACCCGAACTCACCGTTCAGAGATGTGCCGACCAACTTTGTGGCCTTCCCCGCAATCAAATGGGCAAATGACAATGGCATCGTTACGGGAGCGAATGGCATGTTTCTGCCAAACGACCAAATGACCCGCGCCCAGTATGCCTTTGTGCTATGGCGCTACTCAGGCAGGCCGCCTGCAAATACAAGCGCGAGGTTTTCTGATGTGCCGGCTACGCATGTGGCAAGCGCAGCTATAGCTTGGGCGAATGAAAATGGGATTGTTACCGGCGCAGGTAACAGATTCATGCCTGAAGCAGAAATGACCAGAGCGCAGATGGTGCTTATGATGTACCGCTACAGCAGGATGAACAACAAGGATCTCTCGTCAAACTCAAATGCACTTGACCGGTTTTCAGACAGGGGTGAGATAGTTCCTGCCGCTCAGGAAGCGATGCGCTGGGCGGTGACACATGGTTTAATAACCGGCAACGCGGGCAGACTGACGCCAAACGACACCATCACCCGCGCTCAGGTTGTGCTTATACTATACAGATACGTAAACGGCATCGGAGCTTGAAATTACAATGATGCGGGAGCAATAAGCTCCGCCGAAAGCTCCGGACCGGAACGATACAGGGCATATTCCATAAATGCATCATCGCGTGACCATAAATCGACTTCATCCGGAGCGAGGATAACAGGCATCCGGTCATGAATAGGGGAGACAAAATCATTTGCTGCAGTCGTCAGTATAACAAACGCATTGTATTCAATGCCGGGGGCATCGCGGAAAGTGCTTGCGAATCCGGCCATATACAGCACATGCTCTCCCGGTCGGCGTAAAAGGTATTTATCTTTAAGCTTGCGCCCGCCGCCGCTGCCGGAACCGCCACCGCTGACGGACTCACTGCTGCCAAGCAAATCACCATAATGAGGCAAATCACCACCGCGACCGGAATCACTGCAATGCCTGCCACCGCTGCGGCTCCATTCATAAAAACCGCTTGAAGGCACTGCGCAACGCCTCTCTCTTAGCGGCTTGCTAAAAGTCTTCTTATCCAAGGCAGTTTCAGCTCGGGCGTTTATAATAACACCCGAGTTTTTCCAGTTTGGAAATCCCCATTTTAAAACCGCAATACCGTCACTGCTGATTACCGGCGCATAGTTTGTAGGAAAAACCTCGCCACGAATCAAGCCATCAGATGAGACCCCGCCATGCACAAAGCTGTTCCCCGCAGCACCATCAGCAGCGGAAAACACATCAGCATCAGGACTCCCCGTAGCGGAAGGCACATCAGCAGCGGAAAATATGCCTTCACGGTAAGCACTCCCCGCAACATTCAAATTGTTCAGTATTTGCAATATATCGGCATAAGCTTCATCCTCAATAAGATATCTCCCGCACATAACCCGCTCCTCGTATCTATAATCATTTACTTGTTAATAACAGCCTGCAGCTTAAAAGTCGCAGTTAAAAAGAGAATTGACCACCCGCAAAAGCATTAAGAGTAATAATCCAATATTGCTACAACGAAAAAAAAAAGTCAAACAAAAATAAAAAAAGTCAAATAAAATTATTTTTTACTGTTGACAAATAGGTTTAATGATGTTAAACTACATTCAGGTCTAATACCATTAACCCTCAGGAGTGTCAAATATGAACGAATATAGTCTTGGAGAACAGGAAACGCGATTTGCAAACCTCATTTGGGATAACGTACCGATAAACTCTACAGAGCTTGTGAAGCTTGCGGCAAGGGAAATGAACTGGAAGAAGTCCACCACATATACAATGCTCAGGCGCTTGTGCGAGCGCGGGATTTTTAGGAACGAAAACGCTACTGTATCTGTCATATTAACACGCGATGCGTTTTATGGCGGACAAAGCCGGAAATACGTTGAGGAAACATTCGGAGGGTCACTGCCGAGATTCATCGCTTCATTTATAAGCGGCGGGAAACTGTCGGAAAAGCAGGCGGATGAACTCGTACGCCTTATAAACGAACACAAGAGGGGAACTGAATAATGGATGCATTATTTTTATCCGTTTTAAATATGAGCCTGACCGGGGCATTTATTATCGCCGCTATATGCCTTGCCCGTCTTCTGCTGAAAAAGGCTCCGAAAATCATCTCCTACGCGTTATGGGCGGTAGCGGGATTCCGTCTTATCTTTCCGTTTTCCATCGAGAGTATGTTCAGTCTGATTCCGTTTAAAGCGCAGACAATACCAGTCGACATAGCAATGCAGCCGATACCGCGTATTGACAGCGGAATAACCTTTATAAATGACGCAGTCAGCAGCGTGCTCCCTGCCGCAACGCCGCATTACAGTGCCAATCCGTTGCAAATCTGGCTTGCTGTTGGTGCATTGATATGGTTTGCAGGCGTTACTGTAATGCTTACTTACGGTTTGATATCCTATTTTATGCTCAAACGAAAAATGAATGGAATTGTTTCGGTAGAAGATGGAGTTTATGAATCAGGAAAAGTCAAATCGCCGTTTGTGCTTGGCTTGCTTAAACCAAGGATATATATGCCTCCCGGTTTATCGGAAAAAGAACGTGTATATATCCTGCTGCATGAACAAACGCACATACGCCGCCGTGACCACATAATAAAATTTGCGGCTTATTTTGTGCTGTGTCTGCACTGGTTTAATCCGCTTGCATGGCTGGCATTTCTGTTGATGAGTGTTGATATGGAAATGTCCTGTGACGAACGGGTAATGAAGGAACTCGGCAGCGACATAAGCGGCGACTATTCAATGTCGCTTGTCCGCATTGCTTCCGGCAGGCGCTTACCCGGCGGAAGTCCGCTCGCATTTGGCGAGGGTGGCATAAAAGAGAGAGTCAAACGGGTATTAAACTTCAAGAAACCATCGCGTATTATTATTATCTCGGCAATTGTACTGGTGATTGTATTAAGCGCGGGATTTACACTCAATCGGATAAGTGACAGCAGTAACCGGCCGGATACGCAAACCGGCGGCGCCCCGCAGCATGACCTTAATTCTGATAGCGCACTGCAGGACTTATTGGATGAAATAACAAGGGTAATTATAACGGCGGAGCAGTTTAATGCAATTGCTGAAAAAGAGACATCCACGGTCGGCGGCATACCGGAAAATATATCAGAAAGCACATCAGATAGCGTTGCCGGACTGGCTAACCCGGAGGATATTATCTTTCATGTGGAAGCCCCTTATGCAATAAGGCCGGTCATCACAGACAAAGATATCTGGTTCGCAATATACATGGATAATCTGTCGGGTCACGACTATGTTATAACCGATGCTGTGCTTGAAAGAGGGAGCGGAGATAACTGGATAAATGTCGACTATATTCATGCAAATCTTGGTATGAGGCTCGGTTATCAATCTCACAATGCCTTTCTGTACCTAAGTGAACCATTGGAAGCAGGAAACTACAGGCTTACGCTTAACATGAACATATGGGATAAAGATGATTCAATCGAGCCGTCATATGAGTTCGCGGTTATCAAGCACATCGACGCACCGGCTCCGCAGTGGGATAAGCAGGATACATCTCAGTTGAGACCCTCATTGTACAGTGAAGAGGGTCAAAGCCTTGATGTGACAATGAGTATTTCAAACCCTGTACTCAGCCGCGATAACATTGAGCTGGAGCTGACAATCGAATCAAACAGTTCCACCAGCTATAATGATGAGTTTATGGTTGATGTCTTGCTTGACGGTACTTGGTATAGTATACGGCCAGGAACCGGCATGTGGAAAACCGTACTTCATACTTTCCACGACGGGGAAGGAATAACTGAGCATGTACATACAATAACCCCGCTCTTTGAAGTCGGGATTATGCCTGCCGGTCAGTACCGGATATATAAATCATTTAACCGGTACGAGTACTCCCAGGATTTCCGGAGCTTCATGCAAGTAGGATTCAACGAGTTCGCTTCCGTTGAGTTTACGGTAGCTGAACTGTTGGAATGGCATGGTCCGGATTTCAACAGTTCGACTTTACGGCTTAGCTGGTGACCTTACAACATAGCTGCTTAGCCGGTGACCTTATAGTATAACTGATGTTCTGTTCTAAAATCCCCTTGCTCTGCAATAAATAATAACCATAAATAAACATCCGCCTGTCAGAACACAAGCAAGTTCATACAGGCGGATATAATTTAAAGATAACCCCGGTTACATACTTAAATACTTACGCAGAATCTCTACAACCTTATCAAAATCAAGCGGCTTGCCAATATGACTGTCCATACCTGCTGCGAGGCAGGCATCAACATCATCCTGAAAAACATTCGCAGTCATAGCAATTATCGGTAGTCTTCCGCGCTTCCGGCCGGACATCTCACGTATGAGTCGTGTGGCTTCCAATCCGCCCATGTGCGGCATTTGCAAATCCATAAATACGATGTCGTATTTGTCAAGGTCGGCGGAAATCATATCTAATGCCTCTTTGCCGTTTTCTGCGCAGTCGATAATCAGCCCGCTGTCTTCTAAAAGCGCAACTATTATTTCACGGTTTATTTCAACATCCTCAGCGACCAACAACCGTTTGCCGTTGAAATCTATGCTGTCGAGTTCGCTTTTACCGGCATCATCGGCAACTCCGCGGTTTTCGTTTAAAGAATCACCGGTATTATCGCTGCGTTTTGCATAAACGTTGAATATGAATTTAGAACCTTTGCCCAGCTTTGATTCCACCCATATACGACCGCCCATCATTTCGACAATTCGTTTAGAAATGGGAAGCCCAAGCCCCGAACCGCCGTACTGGCGGCTGGTGCCGCTCTCTACCTGTTCGAAAGCACCAAACAACCTCTCCTGCTCTTCCTGTGATATCCCAATTCCGCTGTCAGAAACTTCAATATAAAGCTCAAGGAGGTCATCCTTTTCAGAGTTCAAAGATATGTTTAGATGAACCTTGCCGTTTTCGCGGGTGAATTTCACGGCGTTTGACAGTATGTTTGTAATTACCTGCGCCAGTCGATGGTCGTCGCCTATGACATAGCGTGGTATCCGTCTGTCAATGTCCACAGTGAGCTTTTGGCTTTTCTCATCTGCCCGGAAATGAACAACACTCAGCACCTTATCAATCATATGCACAAAATTGTACTCAACCGGGTAAAGATCCAGCCTGTCTGCTTCGATCTTTGCCATATCAAGAATATCGTCCACCACTCCGAGCAAATGCGAAGACGCATCCCCGATCTTGTTCAGGGCATGAACCTTATCCTCCGTACTCTCCGCTTTTTTACCTATCAGCGTCATACCGATGATTGCGTTGAGCGGAGTCCTCATTTCATGACTCATATTTGCAAGGAAATCGCTCTTTGCCTTACTGACCGCCTGAACCTTCTCTGTTGTCTTGACAAGCTCGGTTATGTCGATTGCGTGTTGCAAATGAACCACGCTTCCGTCATACCAGTCAATATAACGGTCGGAGTGCCGTACATGAATACCAAACTCCGGTATATATTCATCCCAGATAATAGTTGCCTCAGGATTATCATTAAGCTTATGGCACGGGCAAAAATCACACATTGAATCAAAGCCGCTTCGAAAAACTTTGTAACAGTAGTTGCCGATGGCCTCGTCGCCTTCAATGCCAAAGCCGTTTTTCATATGTGTGTTAACGAATAGCAGCTCTCCTGTATCGGGAACTGTGGCATAAATTGATGCGTCAATACTGTTTAGAATACTCATCATGGAATTGAGGGTATTATTTTTCATTATATTGGCTTCATTGATTTCTATCACCGCTTTTTCCAGTTGCGTGCTTTTATCAAGGATTTCCTGGAATAGTTGATTCCGAAGAACAGCATTGGCAAACAGAAGACCGCAGAAGGAAAGCACTGCTTCGTCATCCTCTGTAAATACTTTCTCCTGATGGCAATCATCAAAGCCTATGAAACCCCAAAACTCCCCGTCTATGAATATAGGCGCAAACAACAGGGATAAAATGCCCTGCTGCGATAATATGATTTTTGCCGGTGGTGATAAATTTCGTACAAAGCTGTTTACAAGCCTGCCCTTAGCCAGAGTAGCCCTCCATTCCGGAAAAGCCTCGTCATAACTAAGGTTTGCGACCAGCTCCTTGCCTTGCTGCGGGTCCACATTTTCAGACCACTCGTATATCTGTGAGCAATGCAGCTCTCCGTCGATTATATGATTTCTCCAGATATACATACGATCGACCTTGGCAGCCTCGGCTACAACCTGCATCGCATCAAATACAGTTTTATCAAACGACTCTCCGTTTGATTTCAAGAGGAACCCGGATGCCTGATTTACTGCGTCGAGCAGCTTGCTGTGATATTCGATTTCACTCATCATTTTATTATGCTTACGCATGTCACGCGTATAACCGGCTACGACATATCCATCCTCACGCTCCACGCGAATAAGAGTGACCTCGGCAGGCATGATTTCGCCGTCAAGCATGCGGTAATTCCAGTTAAACGCAGCATATCCCTCCTGGAACGCCTGCTTAACTAAAATAGTGGCTTTTTCGCTCGAAAGCATGCCGTCAGGCTGGTATTCGGGATAAAGCTCGCCGGATTTTTCTATGAACTCCTGTTTATTTTTCAAGCCAAAGAGCCGTATAGCCTCTTCGTTGCAATCTATTTTATTTAAACTACTGTCCCATAACTGGCAGCACAGAGGGGTCTTGTCAAGCAAGATCCTTGCACGCTTATGAGCATCCTTGACTTCCTCGCTCAAAATATACCGGTCCATCGAGCTTGCCATCATCAGGCTGACTAACCGTAGTATCTTGATATCCTCCTCCGTGAAGGAACGCTCGTCTGTGCAATCGTCAATACTTAGCATCCCCCAAAACTTCTCTCCGAAAAACAAGGGAATCATAACAATTGACTTTACTCCGGTACGTGAGAAAAACTCCCTGCGTGTTTGCGGCATTTCCGAAACCAGACCGCCAACATACTTGTTATGGCGCACCTTTTCATCCCATTCGGGAAACATCTTATGAGCAAATGCGGTTCCGAGTGGAAGTGAATCAAACCTGTTGCGGACTCTTTTGCTTACCCAGATATAAGAAAGGATAAAATGCTTTTCATCGTTAATAGACTCATTGCGCCAAATATGCAAACGGTCAACTGAAATAGCCTGACCAATCAGCTCAAGGCTTTCCATGAGATGAGCGTCTACATTCTCATTGTTATGGGTCAGCAGCAGTGTTGCCACTTGATTTACTGCATTCATGGTAATCTCATGCCGCTGTGTATCTTCAATTTCCGGATTCTGTCTGTTTTTATCTTCACCCCGGGTTTTGAAAAAGATAATCAGAGCCAATGCGACAACTGCCGCAAAGGAAATAAGCGTGCCTAAGAGCCAGGGTATAAGAACCCCGGCGGATTGACTATGCAGTGATTGCAGTGATTGTACGAAGAATACGGAGAGACCGGTGACAGCGAAACAAGTGACAAGAACCAACGCAAATATTAATCTTCGGGTAGTCATTCTACACGCTCTCCTATGCCTGCACTATCAGGAATAACAACTGTGAATGAGATTAATCACATCTTTCATATGGTATAACTTTTGTGGTATATTTCGTTTCGGAATTTTTCTTAAAACCACTCGTGTAAATCATATAAACTGTATTTTACATTACTGCACACCTGTTGTCAACAATGAGAACACGGTTTTGCAGATAATGACAATGCCGTCTTACCAACACTGTCGGCGGCTTTTTTCATGCCGGTGAACATACGGTTGCATGTTGCCGCATTTCGCATTAAAATAAAGAGGTTAAAACCATCCTTTTTATTGCTTGCCTCACCGGCATTATTATTGCCGATATTTGGAGCACCGGCACAAGCAAGTTAATGATTGCGATGATGAAAGGAGCAAAAAAATGAAACAAATCTGCAACCCGTATTTACCGTCCTGGGAGTATGTGCCCGACGGAGAGCCGCATATTTTTGAAGGCCGTGTTTATGTGTATGGCTCTCATGACAAATTCAACGGATTTGCTTATTGCATGAATGATTACGTGTGTTGGTCGGCACCTGAAGGTGATTTGAGTGATTGGCGCTTCGAGGGGGTAATATACAAAAAAACAAGCGACCCCTTAAACCCGGACGGGCATATGTGCCTTTTTGCACCTGATGTAACGGCAGGACCTGACGGTCGATATTATTTATACTATGTTCTGGACAAAGTATCTGTTGTATCGGTAGCGGTTTGTGATAAACCTGCGGGTGAATATGCGTTTTACGGGTATGTTAGTTATCCTGACGGCACACGCTTGGGAGAAAAGGATGGGGATCAACCTCAATTTGATCCGGCTGTGATTACGGAAGGCAAAAAAACATACCTGTATACCGGCTTTTGCGGTTATGGTGATAAGACACGCAAAGGTGCAATGGCGACGGTGCTGGCCGACGATATGCTGACAATCACTCAAGAGCCCGTATTTGTTTTGCCAAGCCAGCCATATAGCGAAGGCAGCGGATTTGAAGGTTTTGAGTTCTTTGAAGCACCTTCTATCCGAAAGCACGGGGATATATATTATTTGGTATACTCGTCGGTTTCATCGCATGAGCTGTGTTATGCCACAAGCAGAAACCCTGCGGAAGGATTTAAATACGGCGGGGTGATAGTAAGCAATTGTGACAAGCATATCGGCAAATATAAAAAGCCGGAAATGACAACGTATTTTGCGGGGAATAACCACGGCGGAATGGTTAAGGCAAACGGCAAATGGTATATCTTTTACCACAGGCATACAAACGGGACGAACTTCAGCCGCCAGGCATGTGCCGAAACGATAGTTATACAAGAGGACGGGCATATACCGCAGGTTGAAATGACATCTTGCGGATTAAACGGCGGTCCCTTGGAGGGAAAAGGGGAGTACCCGGCATATATAGCGTGCAGCTTGTTTTCAAAAACAGAGCAAAACAATTATCCTCTGCATCACGATTCATGGATGGACGGGAGGTTTCCGAAAATAACACAAGACGGTTTGGATGGTGACGAAGAACCGGGATATATACGCAATATGCGGGACTCGTCGATTGCCGGATTTAAGTATTTTAAATGCGAAAATATAAAGAAAGTAACTATAAAAACCAGAGGATACGCGCATGGCTGCTTTGAAGTGAAAACCGCATGGGACGGGGAAGCGTTGGCAAGCATCGCGGTCGGCTCTTCGGTTATATGGATGGAAAGCTCTGCGGAAATTAAAATTCCGGACGGTATATGGCCGTTATACTTTGAGTTCAAAGGCGACGGCGGCATGAGCCTGGCGTCATTCAAACTGGATTAATCAGGTCGCGGCACTTGTAGCACGGCATCCCGCTTAAAGCCTTGCCGGACCCATATATAACCTTCTTTGAGCTTAAACGACCTTTCCAATTGTTTTGAACCCGAAATCCTCCTTTATCTCTATATCCTCATAAATGGGATTCAACGAGCGAAGATACGCCCTGCTGCCGTCAGCAATCAGTTTCTTGCAGTAAACATTGTCGGAATAGGTGAAAATTCCGATGTCGCCGCTATCGAGAAGCTCCTGCTCCTTGACCCATATCACCTGCCCGTCCAAAATCTGAGGCTCCATGCTGTCTCCGCTGACGCGAAGGGCAAAATCCACGGCAACCGGAACATAGGTGGGAGCTTCTATCATTTCGTAGCCGCTGTCATCCAAAAAGTTGCCGGTGCCTGCCGAAACAGGAATATCGTAAAGCCGGAGCAGGCGCGGCTCTTCACCCTCGTTGCACAACGGCTGCTCAGAGCCATCCCCGGCAGGGTTGGAAAAGCCGCCTTTTGCGGTGATATCAAAACCTTCTTCTATGCCGAAATCACCATCTGCAGCTTTATACATATCAATATGAGAAAGCAGGTCGATTAATTCACGTGCCTTTAAACGCCCGTCCCGGTTCAACCCGGCGTACGGGCCTTTCTGCAGCCCGGCAAACCTCCATAGCACATCGTCAACATCAAGCAAGTCGCAAAGCGCCAGAAAATGCGGGATACTGGGCTGCGCCAGCCCCTTTTCCCAGTTATAGATGGTTTTTGCATTGACCCTCGGACCATAGCCCGACAGCAAGGCGGCAACGTCTTTTTGCTTAAGCCTTTTTGCCTTGCGGAGCTCGGAGAGAGTGGGACCGATAGAAATATTCATAAGAACCTCCAAGAGAATGAAATCTATATAGAAATCGCCGGGAACTATAATTGCTTATTGCATATACAAATATACCCCATTAAACATCAAAAAGCAAGCAAAAAATAGCAAAAAACTTAAAAATTGTGCATAATGCCATATTGAAATCTTAAAAAATAGGTAGTATCATGTATTTATGGACAGGTATATAGTATTAAGCGACATAAACGCTTGCTATGCATCAATCGAAATAGCGCGCAACCCCGAGCTGTACGGCAAACCCGTGGCAGTCTGCGGGTCGGTCGAGGAAAGACACGGTATAATCCTCGCAAAATCAGAGCTTGCAAAAAGAGCCGGCATAAAAACCGGCATGGTGCGGTGGCAGGCAATGCGGCTTTGCCCGAATCTCGTCACCGTCCCGCCAAACACGGAGTTGTACGTAAAGGTGACAAACAGGGTTCGTGAGATTTATTCCGACTACAGCAACCTAAGGGATGATTTTTCAATCGACGAGTCATGGATAGACCTCACCGGCACATGCCGCTCCGGCAAAGAAGCGAGCCTTGTCAAAGAAATAAAAGAAAGGCTCAAGTCGGAAACCGGGTTGACCGCCAGCATGGGCCTCAGTTGGAACAAGATATTCGCTAAAATCGGCAGTGATATAGCAGGTCCCGATTCCGTAGCCGAGGTAACCCGCGACAACTATAGAGAAGTGGTCTGGCCGCTGCCCGCTGAAGTCATGATGGGTGTCGGGCGTGCGACAAAACGCGGGTTAAACGATATGGGCATAGAAACGATAGGGGAGCTTGCGACCGCAAACCCGGATTTATTAAAGCGCCGGTTCGGAAAAAACGGCACAGTCCTTTATGCATTCGCCAACGGCATAGACAACACGCCGGTCAGGACGGAGTATACGGGACCGCCGGTAAAATCGATAGGCAATTCGACAACGGCGGCACGCGACATGATATGCGATGAGGATGTCCGTATCGTTTTGATGACACTCGCGGAAAGCGTCGGTATGCAGCTTCGGGAGAGAAACTTAAAAGGCTACGTAGTGGAGTTTTCCCTGCGCACCACAGATTTACGCTGGTTGATTCACCAGCGCAAGCTTAAGCGGCCGACAGATATAACGCGCGAGATACTGAGTGTCGGGTTTGAGCTCTTTAAGGAAGTGCGTATGCTGCCGCTGCGCGGCATAGGTCTGCGTGTGGCAACGCTTGTATCGGCGGACGAACCCGAGCAGATGAACCTTTTCGTGAATGAGAAGAAGCACGAATACCAAAGAATCATAGACAGAACCGTTGACAATATACGGGAAAAATACGGATACCACAGCATACAGCGCGGGCTTACAAGGCTGGATGACAAGCTCGGATCGCTCAACGCCCGCGAGGAGCACATAACCACATTCCAGTCGGTATTTAGCCGGCCGCGCCCGGGCAGCATCCGCCTTTGAGAAGCGTTATGGAGATTATGAAAATGTACCCGAAACGTATTTATGTAGGAATGAACGTTGATTACGAGCCTGACGGGAAAATGATGCCTGCTGTTCTGAAGTGGTGTGACGGCACGGTGTATGAAATCGACAGGGTGCTTGATGTGCGCCGCGCTGCATCGTCGGCGGGCGGCATGGGTACCAGATACACCGTGCGTATAATGGGGCAGGAAAGGCATCTGTTCTTTGAGGACATTTATTCGGACACAGGCAAATCGCGATGGTTCGTCGAAAGCGGCTAACCATCCTGTCTGTTCCATGCTAAAAACTGCTGCTTCAAAGCGTTTACCCCTTCGCAGCCAGCCTCGCCACGGTCTCCTCCTGCTCAAAGAGCACACACCCGCCTGTATGCTTGACGGCAAGTATGCCGTCCTCTCGTAAGCGTGAAAAGAGAGGGGAGCTTAGGGCTTCCTTCAACGGTGTATTCCTCAGGTTCATATCGGAGTACGGAGAAAAAGGGCATGGTTCAGCATTCCCGGACGCGCTGATATGAAAAAACCCGCGCCCGGCAGCCAGGCATCCTCCGGCTTCCGCTTCATCGCCCGGGAATGAAAATATAATCATCCCTTCATGCGAGGCTCGCAGCTCGTTGATACGGGCAGCCAGTCCGGCGCGGCCTCCGCTGCTTAAGGCGATATCAGGCTGCTCCACAGGCACGTACTCCACAAAAAGAACCACCTTGCACCCGCTTTGCTCCAATTTGTCTATAAATGCATTATCGGTAACTGCATCCAGGTTGTTTGCAGTTACCGTGACAGACACACCGAACAACAGCCCCTTGTCCTGCAAACAGCGCATAGCTTCCATTGCCTGCTTAAATACACCTTGTCCGCGCCGGAAATCAGTAGCGGCTTCATCGCCTTCAATACTGACAATCGGAATCAGGTTGCGGTGCTTATTGAACAAGCTAAGAGCTGCCCTGTCCAGCATGGTTCCGTTGGTAAACATGGGAAACAGAATGCTCTTCCGTTGCGCCGCAGCCTCTATGACATCACTGCGAAGCATCGGCTCGCCGCCTGCTAAAAGGATAAATGATATTCCTAAATCCACAGCTTCGTCAAAAATCCGCGCCCATTCTGATGTCGGGAAATCCTGAGAATCCTTACAATTATTATGCGCATGTGAATAGCAGCCTGTGCAGTTCAGGTTGCAGTTATCCGTGATGCTGGCTATTAGAAAAGGCGGGATATGCAGACCGGCTTTTTCAAAATCATGCCGCCGTTTTGCGGCTTTTTGAACTGCCGGGGCAAACCGCAATAAAAACGCGCTTTGCTTCGGATTTTTAAATGTAACCTTAAGCGCATCTTTAAAGAGCCGCTCAATTCCACTGCTTAAATAATGCTCTAAATCAAAACTCATTTCTCTTCCATTTCCGATTCAATCTCATCAGGTGTCTTGGGTATTTTTTGTGTCATATTCACATTTCCGCTTTCGGTTATAAGAATATTATCTTCCACCCTGACAGCAAGGCCGAACTGTTTAATGTATAATCCCGGTTCGATTGAAACCACCATTCCCGGCTGCAATACACATTTTTCGCCGACATCGTGTGAATCAAGTCCGATAAAATGGTAAATGCCATGGGGCAGATAATTTCTTATTTCATCATTGCTTTTGAGAAGTCCTGCATCGCGGCATCTCTTCGCCAAAATTTCATCACCAATCGGACCGATATCATTCATATCAAATCCTGGCTTCAGCGCCTTGATAATCGTTTCTTCTGCTTCGATAACAGCCTCGTAAAAGTATCTTTGCTCCTGAGAGAACTTCCCGTTTGCCGGATAAACCCTGCATATATCAGACGCATAATAACCGTACTCAGCACCGACATCAACAATGACGCAGTCGCCGTCACGGATTTCGCCGTAATATTCACAGTGGATAACAAGGCAGTCATTTCCGGTCGTGATAACAGATTCAAAAGCACACGTGGAAAGCGCATTTCGACGTAAATAGTACTCAAATTCCGCATAAAGCTCATATGTATGCACTCCCGGTGCGATTTTCCTCACAGTGCGCTTAACACCCTCAGTTGTGAAGTCGCATGCTCTTTGCATCATAGACAGCTCATCCGCCGTTTTTATCCGGCGCATGCTATCCAGGAGCAAACGAATATCTTTTATATTCAAAGCGGGATAGCTATTGTGCATGGTTTTTATAAAGCAGCCGGTTTCATCGGACGCATTATCCATGGTGCGCTTTTTATAATCTATATAAAGCGACTCAAAATTATTATAGTTAAGCAAATCGCCGATTGTTTTAGTAAACTCATCAAGATACTTTACATTTTGAAAACCTGTATCCAAAGCATACTCATCTGTTGTTTTTATCTTACCCTTATAAAGCTCGAGCCTTGGCTCCGGGCGGCGCACAAATAAATACTCTGCTGTAAATGAACCGGACTTGACAAGCGCAATCACCCCGCTGTGATTATCCAGTCCTGTCAGGTAATAATAATTCCTGTTAGGGCTGAACGGGTACAGCCAGTCTCCGGATACAACCTTCTTTTCGCCTGCAAAAATAATCGCGAGCGACCTGTCCTCAAGTGAATCAAGCAGCTTCGCTCTGTTGGAGACAAAAAAGTCATTTGATAACATAATTAAACATTCCCATCCGTATAGTGATATTCACAGGAGCATACCCTGTGTTTAAGCTATCATTCAGTAAATGCAGATTTGATACATTTGTCAACAAAATATGCAAGAAATATTACGCGAAGCACACATAGATTTCACATCGAAGCTTTATGCCGCTTTCTTGAAACGATTAGGAAACGATGCTCTGTACACTCCAAAAAACCTTTTTCCTCAATCTCTTTTTGGCAGTCAAGCAGTTTATTCAAGTGAGTCTTTACAGAAAATCCCGGAAATTCCCAAACAAGAACCTTCGCCATAAAAACCAAAGCCCCGGTATCATAAAATCTCGCAGGGTATAAAATTTCCTCCGTTTTAATGACCTCATAACCCGACGAACTTAAAGCATCTGTGTATCTGCCGATTGTATGATGGGGCAGGTATTCGTCAAAATCATCATTAAGCCTTCGCATAAGCTCATTGCTATTCTTATTACCCACCTGTTGAGTAATAAAATACCCGCCATGCTTCAGCACCCTGTTGACCTCGGTCAGGTCGAACGACTCATGCCGGTTTATAATGATATCAAAGTAACTGTCATCAAACGGGAGCTTATCGTCTGTATATGTTCGCACAATGGAAATTCCCAAGGGTGAGAGTGTTTCCTTGCATAACTCAAAATTAGGTGCATACGCTTCGGTGGCGTGTGTGTTTTTATACGGGTGGCCTATTGTCAGCAAAAACTCCCCTCCGCCTGTCCCCATATCCAGCAATATGTCTGTATCATTAAGATAGGATTTGACAACCTCCTTGTAGTCCCACGGAGGCTCGGGGCAATCCCGGCGTCCGTCAAGATGTGAGAAATCCCATCCCTGAAATGCGTAATTCTCTTCAGCTTCCCATTGCCTGATTAAATCCTCATTTTGCATAATTAACCTCTGCGCCTTACCCGTCATGTGAAGCCCTGAAAGATAAAGCTTCGCACTATTTATCTTTGCATTTCCCAATTCTCTACAATTGCGGATATTTTATCAGTAAAAGCGCTTTCACCCCAGGTGTTTATTTTGAAAAACACTGCCTGACTGCCCCCGGACGATATAACAGACAGAAATAAATCATCACTGTTACCGAATAAGGTTATATTGGCGGCAAGGCGATTACTGCCAATCATGCTGTACCGCTCATATACCCGCACAGCACATCGTACATTACCCGTGGAAAAATCACTGCCTCCCTGAAAAGATGCGGATATATTACCGCTTAAGATTGCTGTGTTTAGCGTATGTAACAAAGAATCAAAGTCACCGCGTAAACGGCGTTCATATTTTGCCATAATATAATTTTCCCTCCATTTCCTGTCCTATTCGGGTAGTATACATCATTATCAGGCATTGTTAAAGGTCATTATACCCCATCTTTGCATTTACCTGCGGTGCATGTTAAAATCACAGGCGACAATAAAAAGCAGCCGGATAAATAAAAGCAGCCGGATAAATAACAAGCCAAGTAAATAAAACAAGCCGGATAAATAAACAAGCTGCTGCAGGAAGGTAATAAATGTATTCACACATCATATGGGATTGGAACGGAACGCTGTTTGACGATATAAACTGGTGCCTCGAAGTCATCAATACACTGCTGTCAAAGCGCGGGATGAAAACACTCCGGAACATTCCGGAGTACCATGCGGTTTTTTGCTTCCCGATTATTGACTATTATAAAAAAATCGGATTTGACTTCAATATTGAACCGTTTGAGGATTTGGCGAAGGAATATATAGAGCTTTATCATTCAAATAAAAGCGGGAACTGCAAGCTGTTTCCGGGTACGGAGGAAACCTTGTCGGAAATCAGGTATATGGGGATAACACAGGTGATTTTATCCGCTTCAAAAATGAACAACCTGCTTTCGCAGATGAGTGAGTTTGATATTGCTGTATACTTTGACGAACTGCTCGGGCTGACGGATATATATGGCAAGAGCAAGATTGACGTAGGAATGGATTACAAAAAGAGAAGTAATATTAGCAATGCCTTATTAATTGGAGACACAAAGCATGATTACGAGGTGGCGCAAGCGCTCGGAGTTGATTGCATATTGATACCAAACGGACATCAGAGCAGAAAAGTGCTTTTATTATGCGGCGTCCCGGTATTGAATGATATTTCCGGCGTAGTACGGTATATCAAGAGTCACAGATAAAAGCGGCCACCCTGAGAACATCAGATCCGATGCAATTTGTTAAGCCAACAGCACGCTTTTAAACATACCGGCTCGGGGCGGTGTACCATCCGGTGAACAGTAAAATTCCGGCAGTGATTTAAGGACTCCCGGTACGCCTATTCCGTTTCTATACCGCTCTCCTTTACCAATGATAAAATTTCTTTGATTCTTTGCTTCCTCTCAGCTTCCTCAGCCATTCTTAAAAGATTCATGTCATTCCCTTTAACCAGAGATAACAGTACCTTCATAGAATCATGCCTGTCTTCGTTCACTTTCAGCTTTTTGCGCTTCCGTTCATCGCTGTTTTTAATTAACGAAGTCAGCACATCAATTACGTGCTGCCTGTCGGCCTCGTCTTCTGCCCGCTTGCTTCTTCGCTCCGCATCCTCGGTCTTTTTTTTTGACTGCACCGTTCTGCGAACACTCGCTTCCTCCTGGGCCTTCAGCCTTGCCTCAGCCCTTTTGCGCAGCAACTGCGCCTTTTCCGCCCGCCTGTCATCATCCGCCGTGTACTGCCATTTTACCTTAGCAGCTTGAGAAGCTCCTGCATCCCGATTTTGCACCGGCTGCTGATTTCGCCCAAGCCCTCTGTCATAAGCCTCGCGTTTTGCGGAGTCGGACAGCACCTCATTCGCTTCGTTTAACATTGCCATTTTCTCATGAGCGTCTTCGCTGCTGTTGACATCGGGATGATATATCTTTGCCAATGCTTTATGTGTCGCAATTATATCTTCATGAGAGGCTGTTGGAGATATGCCGAAAACATCATAATAATTCATAATAATTTCCCCGGCCTGACGCTCGCGCGCCATAGATAGAACTATTTCGCCGCTCCATTATACATGAACATTAATGGCAGTTAAAGGTTAAATATTGCTGCTCTCGCATTTGCCATTCACGCGCGATATCATCGCATCGTCACTGCTGTGACCTGTTTCCAAAGGGGGCTTGCTGCTTTTAACGAAAATCGTTGACACCATCATGGTCTGAACTGCAAGCATAAACGGAAGGACAAGCCACGCATATTGCCAGCTAAACAGTACACCGAGTGCAATAAACAAAGCAATCGCAAAAAACCACAGGCCGCCGCTGATGATACCAAATCTTACAGCTTTCACAGGGTCAACCAAATTAAGGTGAAATACAATATTGTTTTCGATGTTTTTCTTAATCATCGCCCTAAACCAGGGCTTTTGCCGCTTGGGTTCGGTTACGAGAAGGTATACAAGAACACAGGCGGCAGGCACAATGAATAAAGCTTTTATCAACACAACAGCGTACAGCTCATAACCGGTGAAAAAGAACATAACTGCAGCAATCCCTGTGCCCAGCAAACCAAACGAGCTAATCACCCCGTATACCAATGCTCTTTTGTTATTCATCGGGTAATGCGCAGCCGTTTCCTGTGTCAAGCCGGAATATACGCACAATCCGGCGGCTCCGGAGAGAAGCGCGGCCGAAATATAATAAAGAAACAACATAACTGTCTGGCTGAAAAAAGTAATAAGCGCAATGCCGACTGCAGTCATGAACAATCCCGAAGCAACGGTAACTCCTATAGCTGTCCTCTTTGTAATGGGAACCTTTTCGTTCAGATACATTTGCCCGATAGCCTCATTGCGTTTTTTTCTGCCTACTGCATCAGCTATTGCTGTTATATCACCAAGCTCTGCAGTGGCCTTTTCAAAAGCCAGATCATCAGGCATGCCGCTTTGCTCAAGCCCGTTAATGCGCTCCTTCAGGTTAGCAGCTATCTCCTCCTTGAAATCCTTAATTTCCGGTGTACTCTCATAATCCGCAAAAAGCCGGTCAATATATACAATCTCCTTCATCTCTCATACCTCCAGTAAGTTATTAAGAATTTTCTGAGTGTTGAGCCAATCCGCCTTGTTCTGCCGCAACAGCTCTTTGCCATTATCTGTAATCCGGTAATACTTGCGTCGGCTTCCCAGGGTTTCATCGCCCCAATACGAGGTGACATACCCGTCCGCCTCCAGCCTCTTGTAACTGGAGTACAACGTAGCTTCCTTTAACTCATATTCGCCTCCAAGCTTGTCGATTATACTCCTGTGGATTTCATAGCCATAATTATCACCCTTTAGCAAAACGCTGAGAACAACTGTATCAGTATGCCCCCGGAGCAAATCTGCTGATGTTCGCGCCTCCATACAAACCACCTCACTTGACTATTTGAGTATATAATAGCACACACTACTATGACAGTCAATATAGTTTGACAAATAAATTTAAGTTGCAGGAATAAATACTGACCATACCATGCGTAAAGCTTGACTGCTATGAATGCTGTGCGTACAAAGAGCTTATTCTCCTGTTTGCCTTTTTTGCATTTACACAAACAGCATGATAAAATCAAACCGGCAAGAGCGCCGAAACATTTTGCGCCATCAACGCCGTAGAATTTCGCACCACTATAAACAACGGAGGAATTTATGAAAAGATATGGATTTAATATGCTTTGGATGTTTATATGCAGCGGGAAAAGCCCTACGGAGCCCGATTTAAAACAACTGGACTTCATCGCAAAAAAAGGCTTTAACTACATCAGGATTCCGATGGATTACAGATTCTGGACAAAAGGCTTTGACTACCGCAACCCCGATGAAAAGGTATTTGACAGCATAGATGAATATATATCGGTATGCCGGGAGCGAAACCTGCATGTGAGCCTGAACATGCATCGCGCACCCGGATACTGCATCAACAACAACTCTATTGAAAAGCACAATCTGTGGAAGGACAAAGAAGCGCAGGACGCATTTGTATATCTTTGGGAAAATTTTGCGAAAAGATATAAAAGCGTTCCGGCAGGTGAATTAAGCTTTGATTTGCTTAATGAACCGCCCGAAATAGGGGAGTACGGCTTCACGCGCAAAAACCACGAGAAAGTCATGCGTCGCACAATAAACGCAATACGCGGCATCGACCCCGGCCGCCTGCTTATCCTCAACGGCATCGGCGGGGGAGGCATCGCAATCCCCGAGCTCGCCGATACCGGAGCTATTCACAGCGGCAGGGGATATGCGCCGTACACCGTCAGTCACTATCTTGCCGGATGGGCGCAACCGGAAGAAAATTACACATGGGAAAAACCCGAGTACCCCGGCGTGTCAGACGGAGCCATGTGGGACAAAGCCGCACTCAAAGAATATTACAAACCGTGGCGTGAGGTTGAAGCCGCCGGTACCGGCATACATATCGGTGAGTTCGGCTGCTACGACAAAACCCCGAACAACGTCGCCATACGCTGGTTTTCCGACTTATTGGACATATACCGGGAATACAGATGGGGATACGCACTTTGGAACTTTAAAGGAGCCTTTGGCATTGTTGACCACGGCAGGCCGGGGACAAAATACGAAACAATCGACGGCTTTAAAACCGACCGTGAGCTGCTGGAATTATTACTCGGCAACATGACCGGATAAATCCTGTTAACTTATCCATGAAAAAATGAACCAAACACCCGCTCGCGGCGATATATACAGTGTCGACAAAAAATGCGGGAAAGGAATGTATCAATGGCTTTAGTTGCAGCGGAGTTTGTCCCGATTAAAAGCAATACGGATATAGCCGGTTTGATAGATATGCACAGCGCTATGCTGTACCGCTTTTGCAGAAGTGTTACCTACTCAAAAGAGGATGCGGAGGATATATTTCAGGAGACATGGGTAACAATCCTGCAAAAACCGTTAAAGCTGGAGATGGTTAAAAATCCGAAGAGTTTTTTATGCCGGGAAGCCTTATCCCTATGGAAAAGCAGACAGCGCAAATATGCAAGACGAAAGCGCCTCGCACCGGAAGCCTCCTTAAACTCGGAGATAGACAGCGGACAGGATGTGGAAGAGGAGTTCTTTCGAAAAGCGGAAAAAGAGTTTGTGCAAAAACTGATTGACAAGCTATCCGAAAAATACCGCATTCCGCTAATTTTATACTATAACGTTGAAATGGATGTAGCGGAAATCGCAAAGACTTTGAGTCTGCCGGCAGGAACAGTAAAAAGCAGGCTGTTCACCGCAAGGCAGGAAATAAAGAAAGGGGTTGAAAAATATGAAGCCGAATGACATCGATATTATTTTGAGTGATACATTAAAGTCAAACGAACTGCCGCCACCCGGCCTTATAGATAAAATCAAATCAACTGCGGACAGTGAAAACATGAGTAATCAAAAACATGGCGTAAAGCGCTTATCCAGAGTATTGATAGCGGCAGTGGCTTCAGGTCTTATCATCGGCGCAACCGTCACAGCGGTTGCTACAAATTTCTTTGGCTTACGTGATATGACCCTGCCCGGCCCGGATGCTCCCGACGCATACGACACGCCGGTCGGCACGATAGCAGCGCCTCCGGTGCAGCTTGTAACCTTGCAGGGATTTCCGGGGAGCCCTGAACATGCCGCTGCCGTCGAATGGCAGGAGTATTATAACACTTTGGATATCAACCTTATACTGGAGGTCTACGGCGATTCCTGGCATATGCCGGAAGAGTACTGGAATTACGGTGCATACTCGCCGGAAATGGTTTATAAGATTCATGAAATCCTAGAGAAGTATGATCTTGCCCTCTTCGGCAGGATGATGCTTGAGGTGGAAACGCCGGAGCTATATCTGGACAGCATCGCAAAAGGCCCGATTTTTACAGACAGTTCCATAAATTATTATGGATATAAATATGAGAGCGGCACCTTCCAGTTTGACAGCAATTATGGCGGAGTCGGTTTTCAGTTCCGTGCCAGCCGCAAGGGTGTGTTCGACAATGTTTTCTTGAACATAACCGATTTAAACGACTACACAGAGTGGAGCTATACTAATGCTTTTGGCACGCAGCTTTTCCTCATGCAAAGCGCTTATAAATCGCTTATACTCTCAGACACCGACGATTTCTTCATTGCGGTTAACATTATGGCAGGCGCGGAAACCGGACAATGGTCACCTGCTTTTAGCAGCAACGATCTGGAAAAATTCGCAGACCTGATCGACCTGGGGCAGATAAGAACGGACCTTCCGGAGCTAAAAAGGCCTGAGAAACCGGATGCAGGAGAACTCACCTCTCCCGAAGAATGGGCGGCCGCTCAGGCGCGGTTTGATGCATTTGATGAAGCGGTTGTGCCATTCGTCGGCATGTGGAAGCATGTGAGGACAGAAATAAATAATGAATCGGGTATAGCTATATTTGAAAACGAACTGCTTGTTGTTACAGATAACGGTTATACACTGCTTTGGACCGGCGAAGGTGTTGAGAAATTCTTTGAGACACTTACACGTCAAATTGCACCCGGAGCGAGAGGTATAGCTCACAGGATGTTTATTAATGATGCAGGTGAGCTTGATATAATGCACGCAGGGATGTTCGGTTATACTGATCTTGATTATACCGGTGCCATTCATCCCGATACATTCTGGTGGGAAAACCCGTTATACATTGAATACGACCCGGTCAGCGGACTGGTGCAATTCACAGACTGGCTCGGAGATCGGTATTTCTTCGAAAGAGCGGATTAAAAAGCATATATTAAATTAATGCCTACTGAATATATCTAAAACCCCTTGAAATCACTGGTGTCGCAGGCGATTCCATGGTATAATATCTGCAAAGGAAACAGCGAAAAGCGGCGAAAATACTTGCAGATGAGGTACG
>Ga0123356_10000219_pt1 | contig 66531 bp, 68 predicted proteins | sample TergutEmb28metaG_2_FD_92546 | JGI IMG/M metagenome (GOLD analysis project Ga0123356, IMG submission 92546) | Embiratermes neotenicus P3 segment gut microbial communities from Petit-Saut dam, French Guiana - Emb289 P3 | ecosystem: Host-associated > Arthropoda: Insects > Digestive system > Gut ...
ACTCTGACACACTGGCAGTGATAACTTTGCGTTTTCGTATACATAGATGCTGCCTGTACTCTGACACACTGGCAGTGATAACTTTGCGTTTTCTCTTACAATGATGCTGCCTAAGACCTTTACTATATCCGGTAAAGGCTCGGAAAAGTCTTTTATTATAATTAAATTATTGGTTATAACAAACCCTTCGTCTGTTAATTTCGCTTCGATATTTCGACCCTGTTCATCAAGCAGTCTTTGCAGTTTTTTTTAGTGTCATTTAAATCCTCCTTTTCTTTTGCTTATATAACTGTCTGTCACCCAATAACCCATTCCTTTACTGTACCTATAAACCGCTCCATCATCTGGATAATCTACACCGTACTCTTCCTTGAATTGCTCTGGTAATGTCACCGTCAAAATGTGTTTCGTTGTTTTTTTCATCTAGTCACTCCTGTCTTTTATTCCCCATCTTCTTGCAGATAGTTTTTGCCTCAATTTTTCTAAACATATCTTTTATTTTATCTATATATTTTTCCGCGGTTTCAGGATTACATTTCTCTTCCACTGGTTCTGGTAAGGCATTTTTTATTTGTAATTTTGTCATAATTTGGTATATTTCTTTAAGATTATTTTCTATTACAGCTATATCAGGTGATTTATTAAATGACCTTGAATATCTTAAAACAATTACTTTACGGACTGCTAATAAAAATTCTTCTGAACAATTATATAAATATTCATTCATTGAATCTAAAAAATAACCTGTGTATTTTTCCCCATAATAATTCTCAAAAAATGATAATAGTTCATTAACTGTCATTAAACATCCCCTTTATACTTTCTCTGATTTCTTTATTTTCTTTTTCCGGTAACGAATCAATAACCCTGGACCATATCCAGGATGTCATTAAATCATGCGGGGTAAATACCATTTTTCCTTTATATTTTCCGTTACATAATACTCTAAAGTGTTCAAGGACCATTTGCATAAAATCTGCCGACATTTCGGGTGCTATATTATTGCAACGAATTACCAGCATTTTTAAATGTTGCATTTCCCTTGCTGTTGAAGTTTTATCGCAATACATTAACGCTTTAGACCTTTCAGAAGTCTCAAAGCAAGCCTTAGCAGTATGATAGAGTTTTAACTGTTCTGGTGTAAGCTCTGAATTATTTTTGTTTTTAGAAATAACAGCATTTTGAGGCGGCTCTTTTGAGCCGCTAAATTTATTATCACTAGATATATCTCTTATAGTAATATGGGGTGAAGTTACTTCACCATCCATCGTGGAAGTTACTTCACCATCATGGTGAAGTAACTGCACTATTGGGGGTTGTACTGGTGAAGTTTCTTCACTGGTCGGTGAAGTTACTTCACCATCTGTGCTGCCATCAACATAATTTTTTGAACTCTCTTCATCGTAATTTGCGCGGTAATCAAAACATTTTATGCCTTTTTTATTACTTTTTATTTTTGTAATAACGCCTTTTTTTGTAAGATTTCCCAAAATTGATACCATAGCTCTTTTTGAAACACCTATGGCAGTAGCGATCCACTGCAAAGATCCTTCATATTTGGAATCATTATCTTGAGAAAATCCGTATATTACGGCGTATGCGTCCACTTCGCTTCCTTTTAATTTTAGACGATTTCTCATCCAGTATAAAATCACATAATAGTTATTGTCTTTCACATTTCCCCCAAATCCGCGCCCCGGAAATTATTTTTAACTCTCTAACATTGATTGATATTCAGCCCATTTTTTAATTAAAAACTCTCTTGATACTGTGCCCCGTAAGTAAGACACTATTACAAGTTTTAAAGCGTCGTATGTCATATATACCTCCCATGAGACAAAACGGAATCGAACCGATACGGCAGGGAATATCAGGAGGGTGCCGCTTAACCATAATTATCTCTATCGCTGGTTTCTATCAGGTTTTATCTCCCCTGAATACATTTCTGTAAGGTGTTACAGTCACCAAATGTATGCCATTGCCGCGTAACCAGCTGCGGTTGGACTTCTCTGAAAGCAGCAGGAATCGAACCTGCCTGACAGCTTCCAGTTCATTAGGAGCTCCGCTGCCGTACCTGCCTCTATACCATGCTTTCTTTTGCCGGTCTTTCCCGGCTGTCAAATAAGCGTTTTTTGTAAGTCTATATTTCCTCCTTCTTTTTATTTTTAGCCTTTTTTTCTGTTGCTTTTTCAACAGGGGCTTTTTGCTTTGGTAATAGGAGTTTTAACTCTTCCTGATAGAGCTTTAATAATCTGTCTTTTGATATGCCTACCCATTCCATAAATGAGTTATCTTTATAATCATTATCAAAATAAGACGGATTGGGTAAATCTTGATAATCGGACTTTAACGCATACAGCAATTTAAAAATATTTTCTTTAGGAAGTTTTGCCAATTCTGCCACATTTTTTTCGTTGTATTTATTTCCTGTAAGAAATTCAAATATTTCTTTTTCTTTTATATACATAAAACAAAAGTCTGCATCTTTTAAATACAATTCAATATCTTTTATATCAGGGCTGTTATTTTTCACTTCTTCCATTAACTGCCAGTAGACTTTTTTCTGTATTGATTGTTCAAAAGCGTAAAAATTAAAGTTCTTTTGCTCTTTTAAAGCTTTTACCGCCGCAGTTTCTTCGTCTTTTGGCAAGTTTAACAAGTTAACTACCTTTGTAACCTTGCAGCCTTTATCCGGTGCGGTGCTTGCTGAACCCGCTTTGGGTTTATCTTTTGCTTTTAAGTATGACGCTGTAAATACCAGTTTAGTTTGCCTGAATACAACATATATACAAGGCTGCGCACCCTTTGTGGGTTTATCGGTCCTTATATCAAAGGTGTCTATTATAACGCTATAATCCGCGCCGTCAATTTTAATCGATTTGCCTAATATCTTTTTAAAGTCTCCGTCTGTAAAAATTAAAGTTGCCGCGGTCTCATGTGTTGCATTTTCTTTTTTTACCGCCTTTATACCGGCTGATAATAACTTATTCCATTTCTGCAGGTAACATTCATGGTTTAGGCAGGTATCGTTTTCGATATAACTTAGTTCTGGAAACAGGGTTTTATCTTCAAAGTAAGTTCTGGTCTTACAGTTGATACACTGTTTATCCCTGATAAACTTATATAAAATATCGTTATTTAACCCGGCAATAAAACTTTCAACGCTGTAATCCTGTAAAGGACCATCTATGGCGCTTTCTTCAAATCTTTTATGCTCCGAAAAAGAGGATTCAAACTTTTTAACAAAAAGCTCCTGTCCTTCGTTATCCAGGATGTTTAGCAATGCCGCGGACTGGAGGCTTAAAAACCCGCCCCGGAACATCGATTTTATATCATCGCTTAATTCAAGAAGCTGTATGCGCTGCCATATTTCCGATACCTTGCGGTCGTACTGCTTGGCAAGGGCTTCCAGGGTGGAGCCGTTTTCAAGCAGTTTTTTAAATATAACTGCTTCATCAAGCGGGTGCATAGCAAGCCGGTTAATGTTCTCTGCTGCCGCAATTTCTTCGGCTCGCTCTATTTCTTCGCCTTCAAGGATATTGCATGGAACTGTTTCCCATTTAAGCAAGCGTACAGCCCTGTAGCGCCTTCGCCCGGCTATAACCTCAAACTTCCCCTCTTTGTCCGATGGTTTTACGCTTATGTCGTTTATAAGCCCGACTTGCTTTATATTCTCTGCAAGCAGGTTTATGTCGCCCTCGCCGCCGGTTGTACGGTTAGAGGTTACTATTAAATCTGATAGTTTAATAACTGCCTTTTTCATAAAAGTTCTATCTCCTTTTTAAGCTCACGTATGTATTGGTCAATATCGTCTACGATGAGTTGTGTTTTTTCTACAACCATACGCCAATTATCTATACGTTTTTGGTGTTCTATTTTTATACGGTTAAGTGATTCAATATTTTTATTAACCCATTCTTTCGTTATCATGCTTTTTTCTTCCCCCTGTTTAATTCAAACTTGACCTTTTTATATCTGCTCTTGTTTGGTTTAATGCAGATAATCTCTTAGCCACGGCCGTAGCGGTTTTCTCTTAAGCGCCTGGATACGGTGTCAGCGTGGTTTTTTGCTGCAGGCGGATAATACTTGTTTACGGCTCTTTTTAGATCCCATAAGCCGAATTCATGGTCCATAGGATAACAGTCCTTACAGCGGCAGACATCGATTCACATTCCATAAACTTCCCCTAAAGATAAAAAAAGCCGACTGTCTGCGTCGGAACCCCCGGTAAGAGGGGTGGGGAGTCTGGTGAGTCTCCCCCGCAAACAATCGGCTCTTCCGCACTGTCACCAGTCAATGCTTCTTACAGTGTTTATACTGTAAGGTCTAATTATACCCTATTTATACTCTTCGTCAAGCGTAAAATAAAATAATTTTGAAAAAAGTGAAAAAATATGGCTTTTCGTCTTTACGCTTGTATAGTAAAAGGATAAAAACAGTAAAAAAAGGGTATAATTAGCCGATAATAAGAGTACGGAGGCACTGGTGGGCAGACGTGGAACTGAAGGTAGAGCTATAAAAATCATTTTTCCTATGTGGATGGCAGATGAAATTGATAAGCTAAGGATAGCGCAAAAATGTACTTTTAAAGATATTGTTGTAAAATTTTGTGAATATCAGCTCAATGCAATGGAATTGTATTGGGAGATAGGAATAAAATCAAATAATCCCCCAAAAACTGCCAAGAAAACAGGATAATACAATTTGACTCTTCAAGGTCAGGTAAAATTTTGTTTAAACCAGGTCCTTATAAATTATTTTTTATTTGGGGCTATTTATAATGTATGAAGAAACCTTTAGAATTGCATTTATTTCAGCTTCTATTCCAGCGGCAGTATCAATTATGAGTATATTTATTAATGTTTTGCTAAATCATAAAAAAGATGAAAAAATAATAATATATAAAAATAAATTAGAAGTACGTGAAAAACTAAAAAATAACCTTGCAAAATATATGAGTAAAATACAACAATGTATTCATGATTATGAAAAATTTGTAGCAAAAACTAATGAAAATAATTTTAATTCAATATTTTTACATATATCGGAAGCTATAGACTATGGATATATAATAAAACTTGAACTTAATCCAGTAAATGACAAAAATATATTTAATGCTATAAGTGAAGCTAATGAAAAATTAGCCAGCAAAGATAAAAATAATATTAATTCAATTGACTTAAAAGGATTATATAATCTCAGTTATGTAACACTAATTACAATGAATAGTGAACTTAAAAAAGCATGTTAATACCCTATTTAGGGTATAATTCCGGTATTGGCCAAAAGTACGGGGCAGCCGAAAATCCCCCTAAAAGTGCCAGGGTTGGATAATTCCTATAGAAAAATATCGATATTTACGCCGATTTAACTTGCCAATCTGCCCAAATGATCATAAAATAATACAATATAAGCGCTGGTGAGGTTTATGAGATTTTTAAAAATATTCTTTGCTATTATTTTCTTTATTTTAGCTTTTATATTCATTATTACAGGTTTAGTTTCATTTTCTATACCAGAAATAGGCATAGGTTACGCTATAGGGTTTACCTTAAGTGGAGGTTTTTTTACATTTGCAGGGATAAAATTAATTAATAAGCCAAAATCAATACATAAAAAAGAAGAGACAAAAAAACAGGAAAAATATGTTTTATCAGAACAGGAAAAAGAAGAGGCAAAAAAAGAATATATTGAGCAATTAGCAGAAATAATGGTTAAAAATACAAAAATATCCACTGAAGGTGATAGTGTTGAAATATCAATAATAGAAGCTCCAGCAACCACAATAAAGGAAACTGACGATTTTGTAATATTGTATAGGGATACAAAAGGGGATGAAACTTTAAGACGTATATTCCCAAATGGTATAAAACGCGATTCTTATGGGGATTTTACAGTAAGAGCTTTTTGCTATATGCGTAATAAATACAGAGAATTTAAACTTTCAAGAATAAGAAAAATACTTTATAACGATTCAGATATAAATGGTGAAGAGTTTATTAATCTTTTTCCATACTTTAAGAAAAATGAGCCAGAGGCGGCTATAGAGGCTATAAAATTGATAAATATAGCCGAAAATCCCCCTAAAAGTGCCAGGGTCGGGTGATCCCCTTTGACCCTTCAAAATCGGGTAAAATACTGTATGGTCCAGGGCTATGCCGGGTGTATAATATTTGGGAGTATAGGTAGAGGTTATCACTTATAGTCATTTATGCTTGCTTTTCTGTATAGTTTTGTTATTATATAACATGGAGGATGTTATGGCTGGACAGACTGTTATTAAAGGTCAGGTTATTGGTATTGGAAAGTTAAAAATCCCAAGAACTTTGGAATTAAACTATGAAATACCGATGTTGTCATTTATTGTAATTAAAAAACCTGATGGCAAGTTTGCTTCTACCTGCCTTCATTTACTAGTTGACGGTTACGGAACTGCCGTTGATATTGCTGTAAATGATATGATTAAAGCAATCGAAAGTTTTTTGCGCTCAAATTTTGAGAATATGTCAGAAAAAGATGCCTGGAATAACCTTAAAGATTTATCTCATTCTGATGATTATTCTAACCCTTTGTGGAACGCATACCGTGATTTTCAGTATGATCTTGCTGCAGAGGGAACAGCAACAGACAGCGTTGACGCTCTTAAAAAACGAATTAAGCAATTAACCAAACGTATAGAGCAGGTTGAACAAGAAAATAAGGATCTTAAAAAAAGAATTGAAGATGCAAAAGAAGATTTTATAATAGACTTTATTGAAAGAAAGGAAAAAATTGCAGGAAAAAAGGATGAATCTGTTGCATAATGTATAGAGCATCATCTGTTTTACAAGTATTATTAAGATCTTCGGCAGAAACCAAAGGTCATCAGTATATACGGTGTCCTTTGGATAGATGCTTTATAACCGCCGAGCAATGTCATAGTGCCAGCAATCAAACATGTACCCAAGAAGTAACGGTTTTATATGAACATGATAATTCTAATAAACTTGTTAATTTGCGGTTTTATTTTACAATATCAAGTGAAGACCATGATGGTTTTATTGAGGAAAGCAACGAATCCCTGCAGCTTCTTTTCAGGCGCGGTATTATTAATGATACAGATATTGACAGAGTTTAAATCATATTCCATTTATAACCCAAATATACCCCATTTATACTACATAGTCGTTAAGTAAAATAACGAAAAAAATGCAAAAAAAGTGAAAATATTTTTGTAAAACGCTTGACAATTTAATATCACTGTGTTATATTATAAGTATAACAATAGAAAGGAGGTATGGTTATGAGGGTCAACAAAAAAGCCCTGTTAGAGTTGCTTGCAGTCCTAGCCGACATTGCAACCATAGCAGGGCTTACACTTTACCTGATTGACCGCTTATTAGGCGGTTAGCAGGTTACCCACCCGAAAGGGTGGGTATAAAAAATATAATACACATAGGAGGTAAAGTCAATGGATTTAGGCACTATTGGAATAGTTATATTTATTATTGGAATTACCATGCGTCTTGGTTTACGAATGGTAAAATAATTTTTTATCCGGCTGCCCCGGAAATAAGCCAGGGCAGCCTTATTTTGGAGGATCTATGACTTGTCAGGAAGTAGCAAAAAGATTTAATACTGCCGGTATAACTGTCAGAAAATGGGCTTTAGAAAATAATGTTGCCTATACCGGGGAAGGTAGGCGAAAAACCTATATATGGACCGATGAAGACTGTAAGCGTTTTTCGGAACGTAAAAGCCCTGGATGGGAAAAAGGCAGAAAAAGGAAGGAATTGGATCTTTAAAATATATATGATTAAAAAAAGCCGCTACTCCCGCCTGGAGGATACGGCAACTTTAAGCGGTTTCTCGGTAAAATTAAACCCATAATAAAACCTTGTCAGGAATCTTTATCCCTTTTTTCATTAATTTGAGGCAAATTATTTTCCCAATAATATTTAAGATAAATAATGCTGACATAATAATAAGCGGGATCAAGACCTGATAATACTTCTTCATCCAAACCGCGACTAAGTCTCTCAAGTTCTTCGATTCTTCCGATAAGGTATAAAACGAATTGATCGTATCGTTGTAATGCTGTTCGGAAGTCAATCGAGCCTCTTCCGAGAGAATCAACGAGTTCATCAATGAATCGTTCCGATTCTTCCAGTATTCCACGGCTTCGTTCGTTAATTTCTCGTAATTGTCGAAGGCTGTCCAAACCGCCAACGATAGATTGGTTTGGATCAACGATAACTGATTGAGTTCTGCATCCTGAGAGTAAATACAGAATGATAAACAAAAAAATGCCGAAAATAACAAGATACGTGGTTTTTTTAAAAAAGATGGTATTGATTTTTTCATTCACTATCTCCTCCTAAAAATGCTTTTAAACTTTCCCATCTAGTATCGCCATCTATAGGGTTGTAAACTCGCCCCCCTCCATCTAATAGAGATGTTACTGGAGTATAATAACGTGGGCAGTCTTTTTTTTGCATTCCATCATAGTGTCTTTCAATTTTTAAATCTCTGCCGGTTTGTTTTTTAATGTGCATAACAAGTTCTTTTAAAGTATCGATGGTTTTTTGACTAAATTCTCCAGCAGCATTCATAGGAATAACTTCAACACCAATACTATCATTATTTCTTGAATCACCACTGTGCCAACCAATTTCATTTAATGGCAAACACTGCATAGCTAGATCATCTTTAACAATGTAATGCGCCGAAGCTCTCACACCTCGCCCATCGCTTCCGTTTTCCCACCAGTTTCTAACCCCTGAAAGAGTATGATTTGGGAATGGGCCAATCCAGTGAATAATTATCTTTTCTAATTGCCTTGTAAACAGCAGCGGTTTAGTTGTATCATTTATACTCCCTCTTGCAAGTTTACCTAAAGATAATAAGTTCTGTAATATATTCATTACTTTTCTCCTTTTATTTTATCTACAACTTTACCTGTTAATTCTGAAATACTACCTGTTATGGCGGCAGTTGCGCTTGCAGTTGCTTGCGCTTTAATTTCTAAGGTAGTTTTTTGCTCAAGAACTATCCTTACGCTTCTAGCAATAATAAAAATAATAGAAATCCCAGCGTAGATAAGCCATAAGAATATTTCTTTCCAAAGTTTTTGTCTAAACATTGCATGAAAAAATGGGATTGTAAAGAATACCCATACTAAAAATTCAGCAGATAGAATAACGTCAAAAAAGAAATTGACTACTTTCTTTACCAGCTTTGTCTTAAATGTTTTCCAGCAAAAAACATTTCCATTCTCTACTAATGCAAATTTTTGTGCTGCTGTAAGACGTTCAATTTCTTCTTTTTCCATATTTTTCACCTTATTGTAAACTGCTAATTTTATACTTTTTTTCAACTTCATCAATTATTAATTTTGGATTCTGTTTTTTTGCTAGTTCGTATAAATCAGGATGTTTAAAACACATTGCTGTTACATCTTTTTTTGTACGACCATTATATATTTTTTTATGATCTACCCACCATACATAAGTTAAACCAGCTAATATTTTTTCTGGTAGTTTACAAGATTCACTATAAAAGTCACGTCTTAAACTACTTATCCATATTTCATCTACATGATCTTCTAATTTTGAATCTTTATTTTTTAAATCTATTATTTCAATAGTTAATTTGTCTAAAGAATCTTTTAATCCTTCATACTTTTCACATTTAGAAATAATGCATGGAGCTAAATCAGTTTGCCGTCTGATATTTTTCCTTCTCTCTTTTATTACCTCTCCGTTTGGAAGTTCTATTTCCCCCCTTTTCCATGTAAGAAGATTGTTTAATAGATTTGGATTTCTTGCAAAAGCTACAAAAGCTAAAACAAAAAGTAATACTAAAAAAAAAGGAATAAGCAGCCAAGGGTATGTTTGAAATACTATTAAAAGATTTATCTTTTGATAGACCAATTCGCCATTAGTTAAATTATTCATTTTTCTTCATCCTTATTTTCATCAGCGCTTTCTTCTGCTGTATCTGATTGTATTTCTAACTCTGGTTCAACCCATTCTTCTATCATGTTTTCAATTTCAACAGGAACCCAATCATCATTTTCGTCATCCCATTTATAATTCGTATTAGGCGGTATCTTATCTGTAAAACCTGTTGTATCTTCATTGTTTCTAAAATATTTACCTATTAATTCTGTTTTTGAAAACATTAATATTTTCATGCTATTTCCTCCAATGAGTAAATTTCTAAAAATCCGCCTGGTGCGTCATTAGGTTGATTTATACCATTAATTCCGCCGCCGCCGCCGCCGCCGCCGCCGCCGCCAAAATAATAACTTGTTGCACTGCTGCCTTGTTCGGTTCCGTTTTCTCCAACTAATCCGATACCTCCGCCAGAACCACCTCTAGGCCCTGTATTTGGATTCTGCGCATTTCCTATATTTCCATTCTGCCCAGAAGATCCATTATTACTTGGTAATCCACCAAGACCACCATTTCCACCACTAGGGGGTATTATCCATGGATTATTTACACGTATACCGGCATTTCCTATTGCGCCTCTAATACCGCTTCGCGGTATTCCAGAAGAATAAATATTATTTTTATAATTCATAGTTGAGGCTTCACCATTACCAGATGCTCCGCCGCCGCCGCCGCCGCCGCCTGTTGCAGATGGCATCCCAGTATAAGGGTTTGGAACAAAATTTCTCCCTCTACCACCATTTCCGCCGCGTCCGCCATTTCCGCCACTTCCTCCAATTTTAAATATTATAATTCCCCCATCATCATAATAAATAAAACCTTTTAAAATACTTGATTGATTTGCAATTCCGCCGCCGCCGCCGATACCTCCATTTAATATTTCACCTGAATAAGTAGGAGCAGCTGCTTGTGCTTCTTGAATAGTTGTAAATCTTCCGTTACTTCCTTGTGAACCATCTCCGCCGCCTAAGCCGCTTGATAATTCAAAATATAACCAACCTCTTTTTGGGAGTTGTATTTGATAATCACCTTTTAAAGCAGGAGATTCGTAAATTAAATTATCTTGAGATGGTATAAAATTATCAAAATTGCCACGGGAAACCCAATCTAAAGTTCTTCGTCCATCGCTTAAATAACTCCCCTGTTTTTCAAAATCCCAAGAACCTGGAACTGTTACTAGTTCTAGTTCTGCAGTATTATCATCATTCTTTTTAACTGCAATCCAATATGCTGTGTTAATATTTGGTTTTATTAATGTAATATCTGTAGATAATTTAAACATTTCACTTTTAATATTTCCATCTATATCTCTTTCTGATATATCAATTATCCCCCCCATTGGTATAGTTATAATACCCGAACCGTTATCGAAAGGCTCTGAAGTATCTATACCCCGCTGTAAAATAGATATATTTTTATTTTGTCTTTGATAACTTGTAGAATAATCAGATGATGGTACATTATCTGGATTTGGTATTTGTTCAAGCATATAGCCTCCAATTTCTATTTCTGTATTATCATTAATTTCTATACCTGTTGAAATATAATTTAATTGCCTTTGATTTTTTTCTGTATAATACCCTTTTTTATTATTGTTCCATATTCCTTTTCGCGTAACTAATAAAAGCGAGGCTGTGCCATCTTCATTATCATTGACTGCAATTCTATAAGCTATATTAGGATTTGGCTTATTTATTAAGATATTTTCATATGCTTTAAATAAAACACCATTATGTTCAATTATCCCCCCCATTGGTATAGTTATAATACCCGAACCGTTATCGAAAGGCTCTGAAGTATCTAAACCAGTATTTAATATAAATAATTTTATATTTTGCCTTTGATAACCTCTTGTTAATGCTCCTGGCGTTTCTTCAGGATTTAAAATTGATTCAATCATATGGGCAATTCTTCAAGAGTTAATATATCATTTGTTGGGTTTATTTCTTTTATAAAAAATGTGTTTGCTTTTGAAAACACTCTATCATTTATATTAACATTTATTTTAATAGTATCTAATAATTCAAAATATGATGTATCTGCATCAATTGGTAAAGTTAATGTTTGTCTTAATATTAAAAATCTGTCAGCTAGTAACTTTGCTATATTTAATGCCTCGCTTTCATCTACTAGATCTGTATCAAAAACTTTTATAACGCGCCGTCTATAAATAACTTCTGCCTCTTTTTCACGTTCCGTATAAAATAAACTTTTATACGTATTTGAATCTTTAAAATCATAATTAATGATACATGAAGAAAAATAATTTTCTTGCGCTCCTTTCCAATCCTTATTAGGCTTATTTGATATAGCCCAGCTTTCTATTTCATGTACTGTATAAGTTTCTCCGTATTTTCTTACAGTAAACCTACCGTCTGTCTGTTGTATAAAAAAAGCCATATCATTTTTTAATATATTTTGAATTGCACTTTTAATGTCTCCTTGATCTATTACTATATTTATCTTTGGAGAAATATCAATATATTTATTTAATTCTTCTATGTTCCAGTTTGAATCTGAAACTTGAATTAATGCTTTTCTTTCAGAAATACCTGCAATAATATTTCCAATTTTATTATCTTCATAACCTGTCATTATACAATAAGATGCTTCTAAGTTAGGATTTATAAGTGTAATTAACCCGTTTGTATTATTAAAATTATAAGCTAAACTTGTTCCATCTATATCAAATATACCTTCAATAGATGATACATATTCTGCCGCTAAGTATGTATTGTTATTCAATCTTTGTAGATTTATTTTTTTTGTGCCATATACTATAGGAATATTTTTATTTAATGCTGTATCAAAAATTATAATATTTGGAAAATTATCCTGTAATATTAAATTACATACAGGTTCATCCATAGATCTTAATCTGTCGGCTACATAAACTTTAAATGTATTAAAATCTGTCTTTATATTTTCTGCCATACCGTATCTAATAGTTTTAAAATCTTTATATTCAGGATTATGTATATATGATTTTTTAAGATATATTGGTGTATTAAAAAGATTCCATAATTCATCGTCATCAAATTGGCTGTCATTATTAATTAATTCAATTGAAAAACCTTGATTTAAAATAATACCGCTCATATTATCAGATAATTTAATAGAAAAGTTTGGCTTTAATAGTTTAACAGGCGCATTTACTCCTCTTACAGCATTATCAGATGGGTTATTAGGATTTAATGCAGATGATAAAAAAGGTAAAACATGAGAACCTTCAGATATATAAAGCGGATACAGCCAAGGATGTATAGGAATATTAATAAGTACACTTAAATTTTCAGTTAATAATAATGACATTTGATTATTTAATAATTCATCAATTGTATTAACTTTTGTTAAAAATTGACCGTAATATAATTCTATTTGAGAGCCTGTAAAATTATCATAAAAACCGCCCCAATTTAACCAATAGGAATTAAAGGGGTAAGGTTTTATATTTATATAATAAATATTATACTGCTTTGCTATTTTATTATAAGGAGTAGGATTTATAACTGTTTCAAATCTAGCTGTAATTTCAGCTAAAAAATTAACCATTAAAAACGCTCCTCAAAATCAAATTTCCTTGAATATAAATATTTATTTATTCCAGACTGAAAAACCATATTTCTTTGATTTCTTTCATTTGCATATAATTTACAAAAGGGAAGTTTATATTTTTCGTCTGTTAAATCTATAAAATATGGGTATCCTATTCCGGCGTATTTATATCCATCTATTATTTCTTGAAGTATTTGCTCGTTAATTTTATATCTAACATCTAGGGATATTGCTCTAAAATTATAACCTCCTAGGCCGTTTATGACTTGACCTGCGAGAGTTGTGCGAGATTCTGCTGTTGTCCTTAAAGCTGGCTCTTTGCGTACAGATGTTGGAAGGTAACATCCTATTCCTGCCCCAATACGCCCTATGTGTGTAGCATCTGTATTTACAGTTATTGACAATGCGTATATTTTTTTGGGCATAACATACAAACCGTTACCAATAAATTTAAAATTAAAAGAAGTTAAATTATTATCATTAAAAATAATTTCATAATTTTCCCCGTTTGAATTACCTATACCTATAGAATTTATAGGATATTCTTTGTCTAATTTAATTATTATAGAATTACTTATATACATATAATCTGATAATGCTGGTGTTTTTAATTTTAATGGAGCGTCAGAATATTGTATAATATCATTAAATAATATTTTCATTGAGTCCATCCCGGAGACATTTCATATATATCCCCTGAACGTAAATTATCATTTGTAAAATCAATTAATGGTTTTCCATCAAAATTAATAACTATCCTTATAGGCTGATTTGAACTTTCTCCTCTTGATGTAACATTAATTTCTTCTCCAGGGTTCACTCTCATACCTATCCCGTCAACTCTTGGGGATAAGTCAGGTACTATAAAACGACCTCCAGTTTCTGCAGAAGGTATATTAGTATTCCATATTTTCATTTGTTGAGCTAAACCAGAAGCTAACACACCTGAAGCTACTACAACATTATAAGGCGGCGGAGTTGATGCAAGAGCTTTTGTATATGCAAGATATGAATTTATGCCAGCTTCTCCAGCGGCAGTAGCTTGACTTAATTTAGCAAACTTTGAATTTTCCTTTCCAAGTTCAGTAAATAGTTTACTAAAACCGCCTGTAAAATCAGTTATTGCGCCTAGTCTCATTTCTAGTAATTCTCTTTCTTTTTTTGCCGCATTTTCCTGCAGGGATTCTATAGTATTGTACATAGCCTGTTCAATAGCTACTCTTTCAAGAGATCCTTCAGCGTATAACGCTAAAATTTCTTCACTATGCCTTTCAACGGCGGCTATTCTTTCAATATAACAATCAGATTCTAGCTCCGCCCTCTGGCGCAGAAAATCGGCAACTTCTCTAGTTTGTTGTGTTAAAAATTGGTTTTCGGTTAAAGTAATTTGTTGTAATTTTTCTTTTAAAGTCTGGGTAGCTTCTGCGACTCTATCATTTCCTATTCTTCCGGTTTCATTTAAAACTCTTTCTTCCTCACTTATAGCCCAGTCGGCAACTTCGGTCTCCATGTCCATTTCTTCATCGGCTCTGTTTCTCGCCGCCCTTATTGCCTCACGTCTTGCTTCCATTTCCGCGTCTACCGCGTTAAGATTCGCCTGCATTATTGCCTGCGCGTCCTGCTGTGCCCTTATTGCCGCTCCAGCCGTTTCATCGGTGCTTTTCCTAACTTCGTCTCTTATATCTCTTATTCCACCTGCTAATCCGTGTATTGCATTTGCGGCAGTTTTTGCCGCAGGTATAATATTTCCTACAGCATCTAATATTCCGCCTATAGTTCTTAGGATATTTCCTACGATAAAATCTATTAATTCCGCTCCTGCCAGTTTTACTAAATCAAATCCGCCCGTCATAACCATTTGCACAACAGACGCAAGCCATCTAAAAGCAAACTCAACACGAGCAAGTCCTTGTCTAAGATGGGTTTCAATAATATTCCAATTTTTAATAATTGCCATTATGCCTGCGACAAGAGCCGCAACACCTGCCACAATACCTGTTATAATTAATCCAATTGGATTTGTTGCCATTGCCAAAGTTAATGCCTTAAATGCTCCAGTTAAAATGATTATCGAGCTGCTGAAAGCTTTTATCATGGCAACACCTTTTGTTACTACCATAAAAGCTGTTAATAATCCTGTTACAACTCCGATTGTGATTCCAACAGTTTTTAGCACTCTATCCCAATCGTCAATACCTGCAATAAAGTTAGCTACTTCATCTATAATTTTTGTAATACCAGGTAAAAGCTTCTCTGTTAATTGTATTTGCGCTCCTTGTAAAGCAGCTTTTATTCTTGTTACTGCATCAGCATATTTTTCAGAATTTGCAGCAGATTCATTTGACATTACGCCAAACTTTCGAGCTTCTTCACGTAAGTCTGCTATACCGTCAGCTCCAACCATGGCCATATTTATCATTTTATGACCTTCTCTTCCAAAGGCGGCAGTTGCTATTTCGGCGCGGGTAAATTCATCAGGAGCATCTTTTATGGCTTTCATTAATAAATCAAATGCTTCTTCGTTTGACTTTGCGGCTCCTAACTGTTCATGTAATACTTTATTTGTATTTTTTAACGCAGAATTAAGAGGTCCGGAGCCTCTCCTTAAATCTGCCATATTTTTATTTAGTTTTTGTAAAGAGCCACCGAGATTATCAACTCCGCTTTGATTTGCTGCATATTGTAATTCCTGGAATGTTTCTGCAGATAAACCAACAGATCTAGAAGTTTTTGCCACTTCATTGCCAAGTTCCGCGGTTTTATGAGTCATTGCTACTAAAGCTGCCCCAAGAGCAATTGAAGCCTTTACCGCGATTTCGGTAGCTTTTCCCATAGCTTCAACGCCTTTTGCGGCGTCACCGGTGTATTGGCCGCTTTTTGCAAGTTCTTTATTTAGATTTTCCTGTTCGTCTTTTAATTTTTTTATTGAATTAGAAGCGGGGTCCATTCCATTTTTTATTAATCTCTGTATCTCTACATCATAAGCTTTATGCTGATTTTTTAATCCTTCTACGCTTCTGCCGGTTGCTGACATGGCAATTCCTGCCAGCTTTTGTTTTTCTATAAATTTATCAGCCTGTTCTTCTCCGTATATTTTATTTAATTTTTCTATCTTTTTTTGTAAATTTTCAGAGTTTTCGGCTAAATTATTAAACTGTTTTGAGGCTTCGGCAAAATCGGCTTTGATTTTTAGGGATAATTCAGCCATTGACAATACCTCCAAAATAAGGTATATTTGCTAATATGACATGGTTAATTGCCATATTATTATTAATTACTCTGGTTATAGCTGTAACCTTTATAACTGCACACCCTTGGCTTGTAATATTCCCCATTCTTTTTTTATCACTTATAATTCTCTTAGTTATAAGAAAAATAAAAAGTGAGTATGTAATAATAAAAAAAGAATAAAAGCATATCATAATTATTTAACCTTACATCCTGCAATTTGAGCCTGAAACTTATAATCTCTCATTAATCTATCCATTTCCAATTCCTTATCAAAGCTCACGATTAACTGCGTAACCCATACAGGAAGCTCAGTCCAGCTTTTTCCAAACGGAAGCCCTGTATGTTTACACGATAAATAAAAGTTGTAATAATACATAAACTCATCATTTACATATTCCTCAACTTTATAGCTCAATATTGCCTCCTCACCCGGTACTTTTATCGGGTAAGGGTCTTTTAAACCGTCGTTTTTTACAACGCCTAAATTATAGAGACGGAGTCCAGTAATTAGGCTTTTGAGTTTCCCATTGTAAATTCTTCACGCTCGTTTGCGTATTCAAACGCTTCTTGCGCGATAGTGAACGCCGCGTCCTGCGGTAAAGTTAACCAAAAATCCATCTGGCTTTCAATTTTTATGTTGTCATATTCAAGATCAATAATCTTTTCTACGCATTCACCCCAAAACTTTTTATAATCTGTGTTTCCTGCCTGTAAATTGTGCATAAAACTTTCAAGTATTTTATCAGTTACTTTTGCCTGTAACTCTCTTTTTGAAATATTTGATAAATCAACACCTTCAAAAAGATTCTTTTTTTCTACGGTTGTAAATATTTCCCCGGGTATCGGAAATCTGTTAAAAATAATTTTTGCAGGTTTTTCTTCTTTATCGTTTTCGTAAGAAGTAAAGACAAACTCTTTACTTTTTGGTTTTAAACTCTTTAATATTGCCATATATCCTCCTAATAGATATAAAATACCCCTACTTTGTAGCAGTAATACATTTCGGGGGTTAATTCCTTATGCCGCTCTCGGCACGTTGTATAATACAGGTATGCCGTCGCCTAGTTCCCAAGGCACAGACATTGACTGCATATCAGTATTACCGCCCGGCAAGTCAAGGCTTGGTATTACGATTGGGCAAATTACCCAGTTTTCGATGTTATCCGCTTTAGCGTCTTCATTTAGACATAAGCCTAAGTAAATGCGCGGATCAGATGCCGGGTTATATGAATAACCGCCCTGACCGTCATCGTCCATTGTTGATATGAACAGGTTTAACAGCATCTTTGATACATCAACTAATTGTTCGGTTGCTTCATCAAAGAATAAGAAGCTATCCAAATTTCCTGATGCGGTTGTTATACCGTCTCTGATTTTTGCGCCTGGAGTACAGTCGTCTCCTGCATCGATGGTACCCTGCGCAAAACTAAAACTTGCGTTTGTTTTGCAGTACCTTTCCATATCAAGCTCAAAAAGCCGATCCCCAGCTTTAAGCTGTATACCTGTATCCGGTGTTTTAAAAGGTACATTTAACGGTACCTCTGCCGGAAGCGCTGTATCCGGTGCTTTTTCAATTATTAAATAAAAAGCGTTTGGTTTTGTTAAAAGAGTAGAGCCGCCTCCGTCTATAATAGCGGGGTCTATAGCTAAAAACGCTCTTCTTGACATTCCTGATTTTTTCATTTGCTTTCTCCCTTACGCCTCACGGCGTTAGTTAAATATCTGTCAACGACAGTTTATTATTCCGTTTCTTTTCTGCTGTTTTTTTCAGCTTCATTTAATGCGTATGCTTTTTCGGCTTTTGCCTGGGCAGCTTGCATTTTTTTACACGGCCATTCAACTTTTAACGGTTTGTCCGACAGGATCCATTTGCCGTTAACTTTTTGTAATCTCTTTTTCATACTATCTCCTTAGAAGCAATCATCGATTGTATCGATAACCAAACTTATGGTCATATCTATAACGCCTACAATAGGCGCTTGCGGTACCGGATCTAAATAAATACCGTCAACGCCTGATACAGCGTATGGAAAAGCCCCGGAATAAGAAACCGAAGTTATTTTTTTTACTATTTCCATTTGTGTATAAGGGATAGTGTCGGTATTTTTTTCGACCGTAGATATTACAAGCCTTATTGAAAAGTTTACTTTATCGCCCTGTACTGAGCTTTTGTCAGGTAAAATAACAGTCTGATTTTTGGATACCGCGAACGGGTCCTCCCAGTGTGTTAATACCTTACCAAGCTCGGGTATATTTTGCGATAAAATATCTTTTGCGTTATCAAATACTTCTTTAACCTGCAAGTTAGGCCTCCGCTTCTTTAATTCGTTTTTCTAACATCTGCTGATAATACACAGCCTGTTTTTCTCTGCCTCCAAACTCTATCCAGCCTCTTGTAAATAAATCTCTTTGTTTGTAATAACTGAAAGTTTTTCCCGACTGTGATTTTGCCTGTCCTTTATAAAGACCTGCAAGATAATTAAGGCTGCCTCTTATTCTCAAACCTGCTTTGACTATAAACACTGGATTTTTTCCGCGTTTTCGATATACGCCGATACTGTCCTTTGTTTCGCCGGTTGTATTTTCAAATAGTTCATCAAACCGATGAAACCTAACATACCAGGCAAATTCATTTGCAAGTTTTGCTGCAGTAGAAGAAGCGATATCTGCGACTAAATTATCTCCATAAATAGCGCGTAAATTTATGCCGCCGCTTTCTTCTATCCAAATACCAGTTTTATAAGGCTTACCCATTTAAATTATCCTCTTCAAGTAAAATACAGAAATTATCTGGAGTTATTGCTTTATCATCAACATATAAATCTGCTGATAATTTTCTTGTATTATCAGAAAATAAAGAAATATTATTTGGTTTTGAATTTATGCTGTCAAAAACAATTCCTTGTTCTTTTAACCAATCCAAAGCGTCTTTTAATTCCTTCCCGTTCCTTGATGTCCATAATACAAGCCAAATATTTCTTTTTTTTACGGGTATTGACAATATTTTTTTTACAACATCGCACATATCTTTATTTTGCGGACCGCATGTAGGATATTTTCCAAGAGAAAGAGTACCGTCAAAATCTATTGCGTAGACGCGATAATTTTTCATATATTTGGCTCCCTTGCGTATTTAAGGAATGTCGATCGCGCCGTTAACGGTATATCTAGTTCATATTGCGTGGTTACAGCCCCGTTAGCTGTCATACTTTTAATTCCTACAAGTCCGCCGCTTGTTGTAAAACGGCGGATATTTGCAGAAACTATTTCTATGACCGCTTGCTGTAAGTCTTCTGGGATCGTCTCATAACCGATATTCCCTTTATAACTTATTGCGTCGTAACCGCTAGGTCTGTAATTTTTAAACCGTATAATACCGTTATTTTTAACGCTGTATTCGTTTGGCTGTAATTCGTTATCGTTTACCCTTATCATTTCTGTATTATTAACAGGGTAACTCGGCAGCAGATATTCTCTTGCGCCGGTTCCATCGATTGTAATATCGATATCCTGAGCGGCAAGAATACGGTCAGCGAGTTTTTCTGCCTGAAAAGACGCGGAGGAAATTAGAAACTCTATTGTTTCCTGTTGGTCATCATCAAGATTTAGAATTACCTTGATTTTTTCCCAGGTTACTAAAGCGCCGACCATATAATCACCTTATGGCGCAAACGTTAAAGCTTTAATCGCTTCTGCGATCAGGAGTTTGCCGTCGGTTCTTTGCATACCGCGGAAACCTACAAAGCCCTCATCTGCGTACTTTTCATTCATACGCAAGATAGAGAAACCTGCCCTGTCATGGATCCTGTAGCGTTTAAAATCGCCAAGCGCGATTGGCTTTTTACCCGCGCCAACATCCGGCATACCGGAAGAAATAACAATCGGTCTTCCAAGGATTTGACCCATCGGATCGGTCGGAGCTTTTGGTTCAAACGGTTTGTAGAGATATGCGCCTGAATCATCTTTAAGGCTCATTACATTAACAAGAGTATTGGTGTTCATAAGCCAATTTGCTCTTGTAAAATAACCAGACTTTAGCTCTTTAAATAAATTTAAAAGATGCTGGTATGTAAGAGCTGTGCCTGTTGCGTTTACAGCGTTGGCATCGATAAGAAAACCTGTCGGTTTTCCTACGCCGTCGCCTTCGATGTATGCTTTTTCCATTGCCAAACCGTTGGTATAAGCAAAAGTAGAAGTCAGCCAGCTTTCAAGATTGTAGTCGTTATCTTGCAAAAGCTCTTCCGATACTTTGCAAATACGGCCGACCTTATATGCCTTCACCATCTTTGTTCCATAATCCGGATCGCTTTCAGGATATGCTGTGCCTTCTTCGATCCAGTCCGATTCACCGTAGTCATCAGCTACAGGGATATTTCTGTCTGTCGCAGAAGTTTGCACATCCGCAAGCTGGCGCATAACAAACAGTTCTTTTTCCAGTTCAAGAATACTATTTTCCCATGATTCAGGGATAAGGTAACCGCCTGTATCACCGCCGCCTGTTACACCGCTTGTAAGAGCGCGAAGAAGCGCTCTATCACCAGTGCGCATATAAACATCGATTGCGGCTCTTGTTTCCTGCTGGACCTGGTCGGCAGTTGCAGGAGTACTTTCTCCGCTTCTGGAAGTAGGTTCTACTTCGCCGTTTAAGCGGGCAAGAGCTTCTTCTGTTTCGATTTGATTACATAATGAGCGTATTTCCGCGCTTATGTTTTCAACTTTTGTAGCGTCAGGGTTTTCTTCACCCTGATAACTGCGTAACTGCACGGATAACGCGTGTAGTTTTTTACGCATTTCTAAAATTTTTTCCATAAAATCTCCTTCTGTCATCACGACAGTAGATAAAAATCCGTTTATGCTGTCTCACGACATGAAAACGGTATTAATAAACGCTAATATTTTATTAACATTTATTTACTGTACTTATCAGCGATTTCTAAACTATCGCTGATTTTCTTTTGTACCTCCTCGCGCTGTTTTTCTTTCTGCGCGTCTTCGGTATCAAACTCTTTTTGGATACCTTCAACGTCTCTTGCCTGTACGTCTGTATCCTGATACGCAGGGTATGTAACCGGTGAAAAATCGATTACGCGATCCAATTTCTTAATTGACCGTCTGCAGCATCGTTTACCGTTTTCTACAAAACGCTCTTCGGTATATCCATCTTCATTTACATAGAAACCAAAGGACATTTTGTCTACAAGACCGGAATCAATCGCCTCATAACCATCGCGACCCCAGACTGTGCCGGAAACATCCGCTTCGATATAAACACCGTTTAAATCTTCGCGTATCGTAAGAGTATTATTTTTTCTTGCGGCCATCGGTTTAGAACTGTCATGGTTCCATAAAAGAACCTGTTCAGCTCTTAACAGCGCATCTTTAGCTGCGCCTGATTCAATTACTTCTGTAAGGCGAAAATGCTGATTTTCATACAAAACACATTCCCGATTATATACAATCGGAGTTCCTTTAATTTGAAACTTATTATCTTCACCTTCACTCCGTTTACTTATTGTAAAATCGCTGCCTTCCAGAGCAATAAACCGTCTTTGTAATTTTTCTTTATTCATTATTTTCTCCTTTAATTTATCCAGGTATCATAATGATACCGCCTCTATTTCCTTTAGTAGGATTTAAAACGCTAGTAGCGGGTACTGTTAAACTTTCAAAAACAATTCCGTTATCATTAAATCTCCAATGAAGTACTCCGCTTGTTGCGGTTCCCCGGGGTGTTATTTGAAAATTTACTCCTTGTACATATATATAAGTTCTTACGCCAGATGCACCTACAGAAATATTTGTTGGTGTAGTTCCTGTATTAGTTAAATAAGAAACTGCGCCAGAACCTGGTAAACCCGGCGCACCACTAGCTGGAAGTCCTGTATCTAAGTTTCCCAGCATCCAATTAGGCGTAACACTAGTATTTGCGGATATAGCAGCATTTATACTTACCTCTGAATACTGAATATCAATCTCTGTACCAGTATCGTCTACTAAGGTTGAAAATCTATATCCGTTAGGATTTATAAATATAAATCTTTCTCTGTCTGCGCTACCCATATACCCTGCTTGATGCATCCGTATTAAAGTCTGGGACATCTCTGGATATGATAAACCTTCCCACGCTTCTCTTAAGCCTACTTCAAGAGGCGCTCTTGAAGGCATATTTACTTGTTTTAATGTTGCAAAACTTCTTGAAAAAGTAGTAGAAGCAGTTGGGTTTCCAGATGCAGGACTTCTTGTCCAAGGAGGTGAAGGAGGTACTGTGCCTAAAGATGCATCATCCAGTTGGTCATAACGAAAAGAAAAGTTCCAAGCATCTGGCGCAGTTAAACCAATACTAGGAGGAAAATTAGATACTATTAAATCTTTAAGGCTTAAAAATATTCCTCCCGATTTAACTAAATTATCACTATCTTCTATAGGTTCATTGTCTATCCCTATACTTTCACCAAATGTTCCCGGTGTCGCGCCTCCTGTTAAAACTTTACCTGCGTCTGCTGCTGTTGTTTGTTGTTGATAATCGCTGTCATTTATTACGACAGGATTACCCCATGTTATATCTCCGTTCACATCGATGTCAGCTATGTACCATTCAACCCTTTTATCATTATGAGTTTCGTCATTAATGACTTGAATATAATCACCTGTATTTGGAGTACGGCCAAAATGAATTTCTATATCTGTTACCGTAAAAGGCAAGTCCGCAAAAGTAGGAACCTGACCGATCAAAACCGGTTCATTAACTCCAATTGGCGAGGTTGTTTTTGTAATAACCCTTATTGTTGCGCTATCAACATCATTAACATAAAAACCTATAGTACCATTAACATCAAAAATAGATGTTTTTCCCTGTATAAAAATAGTATCAGCTAAAAATAGATTTTTAGGAATTTCTGTAATCCCGCCAATAATTCTAGTTAATAATGCTCCAGCAAGAGGAATTGAATCAACTCCTTCTAAATTATTGTTAATATCATTAATTTCTACTTTAGTAGCAAGCGAAGGTAAAGCCGCTAAAAAAACAGGATCTGTCTCAACACCGATACCGCCTCCTGAATCTCCTACTGTCGCGTAATCTAAATCACGCCATGCGGTAACTCCGTCACCATTTTTTCTTTTTCCCAAATCTTTACCTGCGGAAATAATTCCTATTTCTCCGATTGCCAAAACAGGATTAAGATTATCCCAATTTTCGTATGATTTGCGGATTAAAATAATAATATCGTTCATTTTTTACCGCCTTTAAATATTTTTTTTATCTTTTTTATAATTGGCTCTTTTTCATAAGGAAGATCACGCCATTTTTTTAAACCATCGCCTATTTTTCTTTTGCCTATATCTTGGCCATAAGTAACAAGAGCGATAGTGCCTTTTTCTAAAATGGGATTTTCCGCGTACCAGGCATTATAATGTTTGCCTTTTGCTTTAGTGTTTTGCATTCTTTTTCTCCTGTATTGTTTTACCTGCATCTCCAAGATTTAGCGGAAACCTGTATACTTTACCCTGGCCGTCGGGCAGGGGATTCATATCTTCCTTTTCTCTTACCTCATCAACGTTTAAAAAACCCTGCTGTAAACCAATTGAATAAGCGTCATAACGTGATTTAGTATTTCCTCGTAAAAGCCCGTCAAGTTCAAACTTAATATAATATTTTTCCTGTTCTTCTATAGAAAATAATTTTGAATTAAGTATTTTTTCCCATCTTATAGCCCACGGACGGAAAGCATATGTTACCGCCTCTATGCTCTGTTCTTCAATATTTGAGAATGTCGCTTTTTCTAAATCGCCAATTAAGTGTGGCGGTACTCCGTGGATCCGAGCCATTTCCGTGGCTGTGAATTTTCTTGTTTCAATAAATTGTAAATCTTCCAAAGGCATACCGATTTTATCAAACTTCATACCTTCTTCAAGAATTATCATTTTATGTGATTTCGCAATGCCGGAGTATTTTTCGCGCATATCAGTTACAAGCCTTTCATGCGCTTCTTTTGTTAGTTTTCCAGGGTGCTGCAGAAAACCGCCAATATTTGTACCATTGCCGAAAAATCTTGCGCCGAATTCTTCTACGGCAAGCCCCAAACCGATTGTCTGCCTAAATAATTGAATAGGGGAGAATGAGTTAATTCCATCAAAACCAAGCCCCGGAATATGAAGTATTTTCCATGCTGGAAGCGTAACGCCTGAATTTGGGAAGTAATATTCAATCGGACTGTTTTTATCTTTTCTTTTTGGTTCGCACACACCCGGGGGTATCGGCCATATTTCGCAAACATAACCGTTTTTATCATAAACTAATTCGGCATACGCTTTGCCTCTATTGCATATTTGCGCCTGCATCGATTCAAAGAAAGAAAAACCTGTCATTTCGTTATTTGGTTTTCCTCTAAGTAATTTTGCTATTGGGTGTGAATTGACTATATTTTTACCGCCGTCTTTTTTTTGTTCATATACATGAATTGGTAAAGAGGCAATAGTAGAAGCGATTAAACGAACACAGGCAAAATGCGCGGATAATCCCATAGCCCTGTTCTCGGTAACAGTAACACCGGTAGCGGAAGGAGAACCCCAGCCCGAGTATTCCTGTATTGGGGGCGCGGATGTTGCTTTTCGTTTAAACAAATCAAATACACCCATTAAACGCAAACCCCCTCAAGCACTTTTTTTAATTCATAATAAATATCTGGAGCTTTACCTGACATGCGTGGATCATCAATAAAATTATTAATCTCTGAGTTAATAATTTTTAATAATTCTTTTGCACTTTTTAAAGGTATTTCGCATAGTCTATTATCAATTTCTACATATATGGGATGTTTATCACATAAAATAATAGCTTTATTAATAGTACATGTAAGTTTACCCCCATATCTTCTACAAGTATCTGAATAATGATCTCTATGACCAGGAGGCGCACCTTTTTCAAAATAATTACACTTTTGACAAATTGGCAAAGCATGTTCCCAATCAATATAATCATTACTCATACCGTTAATACTCCTCTTTCTTCATATACTGAACCTGCGGTAATTTGCAGGGAAGCTCTGCCGAGCGCCATAACATTGGCTACTACGCCGTCAATTCTTTTTCCGTAAGTATTTCGCCGCGGTTTCATCGGCATTATATTATTCTGTCTATCGCTTTTTAATTCAACGCAAGAGATCATCCAGTACATAATTGGGTTTTCGCCGTGCGCCATTTCCGCAGCTAAAACAAGTTTTTCAAAAGTCTTACACAATGGCGAAATCATTCTATAACCCTGCTGTATCGGTATCATATTCATACCACCGTCTGTCAGGTTATTTACAATTTCCTGCGCGTGCCAGGGGTCAAAGGCAAATTCTTTTATTTCGTAAAGAGTAGCAAACTCTTCGATGTCAGCTTGTATAAAGTTATAATCAATAACATTCCCGGGTGTCGCAATTATCAAACCCTGATCTACCCATTGCCGATATGGTACTTTGTCGATGTCTTCTTTTTCCTGTATAAGTTCCTCGGGAATATAAAAACGATATATATGCTTGTACGGTTCCCCTGCGGTAATCGGGGGGAATGATAGGCAAAGAGCGCTTATATCCTGCGTACTGGACAAGTCCATACCGCCATAACAAATACGACCTTTTAATTCTTCTTCGGTGTATTTTATTTTTCCGCACTTTTGCCAGGCATCGAAGCCTATCCAACCCATAATTGATTTACACCAGATATTAAGGCGCTTTGTTTTTATATTTGTTATTTTAACGGTAGAAGAAGCGGCAAGTTCTATTTGTTCCGCAAGCCTGTTTACATCTACGGATATTCCTAGATTCGGATTTGCTTTTATCCAAGTTTTTGGATCCTTCCAATCGTCTTTTTCATCTAAAGTAAATATTATAACGAAGAAGGTTTCCACCATTGGAATAGAACCTTCAAGCATTTTTTTAGCGTGTTCGTGTTCTTCAAAACATGGTCCGCTATAGTTTGTTCCCGATGTTGTAATAATAAAAGTGAACGGCTGCTTTCTTGCACCCATACCGCTTTCTATAACATCGATTAATCCCGCGTCTGGGTGCGCATGGTATTCGTCAATAACCGCAAATGATGGATTTAATCCGTCTTCGGTTTTACTGTCTCTGCCAAGCGGCCGCATCAATGCCGCTGTTTTTGGAACGACTATATGTTTACGGCTTTTATAAGTTTGTGTTATGCCCCGTAAAGCTTCATTGCGTTGTATTTGTCTTTCTGCTTCTTCCCATGTAATCGCCGCTTGCTGTTGTTTTGTTGCAGCGAAATATATCTCCGGCGCGATTTCTCTTGGCTGGTCTGCAAAAAAATGAAAGTTTGCTAAAGCAGACGCAAAAGTAGATTTACCGTTTTTTCTTGCTACTTCTATATAAGCCCTTGTAAAGCGCCTATATCCGTCTTTATTTCTCCATCCTTCAATACTCCATATTATAAATTGCTGCCAAGGCTCTAATTTTATTTTTATATCTTTATTAATAGTTTTATTTGCAAACTCGCCTTTTGTATGTTCAAGTAACTGTATAAAATCAATCGCTCTTTGTGCCGCTTCTTTATCAAAATGATACGGAAAGTCTTTTTTCCCAACTTTCTTTAAATCACTTACGTGCCTTTTAACGGCAAGTTCTACCCATTTACAAACAGTTATCTTTTTAGCGCAAATATCGGAAATATAATTTTCTGCGGTATAACCTGCCATTAATGGACCGCCTGTGAAAAAAAAAAATAGTAATATAAAAACCGCATTACGCACCTATTAAACTCCTCATTTTTTCAGTATCTGGATATATTTCTTTAGTTTTTCCAATACCCAATTTACCGCGGCTTGCCGGAGTAAAACCAAATTCATTAAAAAGTTTTATCAAAGTTTTTTCATCTGCGTTCATTTGCTGAGCTGCCGCGGAGCGTCCGCCGTTATGTCCTTCGATATTATTTAATAAATCTTTTTCGATATATTGTCTTAATTTTTTGTATCGATTATATGTCATACATAACATTTCAAAAGTAATATTTATATCAACACTATTCGCAATTTTATTTTTTATTAACTCATCACCAAAAGTCCAAAGATATTTCCCAAACTCGCCTAATTCTTTTGGCGGCGGCGGCAGTTTATCAAGTTCAGTATATTTTGGTTCGTTTTTATTTTCTCTGCATTTTTTTTGCGTACCTTGTAATTTTTTTACCGCGGTCGGTTTTCGGGGTCTAGCCATTTTTACCCCCTGCGTCCATTTTGGATGTGTGAAAATATGATTTAACCTTATCGGTCTCGGCTTGAACCTGTAGAGATTTGCCCCCCCTATCCCTGACAGCTTGCGCAATATGATTTGCAGATTGCAAACAAAATATTGCGATGGCTATATTCAAATTGATTACTGATATATAAATCATGCAAACCGCCTTTGCCTGGCCGTCTCTTTGCTATGCTGGCTGTGTAGCATGGGAGTAAGTTTATAGGCTGTATGATTTGGCTCTATTGCGGGGTTGTATGGGGGTTCATGGTGTATATCGTATTTATTCCAATCTGTATAAGGTATGCCGTGATCTCTTAAAACTTTAGATCTGATTATCTGCCAAACCCTATCATAACCTCTTGCGGAGGCAGATAGTCTATTGTCTATGGCTCTTTCAGGAGGATTATAAAAGTGTGCGTGGATTTGGCAATATCCGCCACGTTGTACCGTTTTAGTACATCCGGCAAAGAGGCAGGGTCTGGCTACTTTTTTGGGCAAACTCCCTCACTTTCACCAGATGGGTAATTATATTGTTTTATTTCTTTTTTGTCAAGTAAAAATGTAAATAAATATGTTTTTTACAAAACGTATAATAAATACGGATTTATACGGTTAGAGCATATAAGGACATTTAAGGACATTTTATGTAATATAAAAAAGTAATAAGTAAATTATTTGAAGTAAATAATAAATAATTTTTAAATTAATAATGCTTTTTCTAATTTTTTTCCAATACCTTTTATGTCGATTGCGTCCTGTCCGTGACTGTATCTTTGTAACATTTTAACATCTTTATGCCGTGACAAAGTCATTGTTTCAAAATCAGTCAAACCTGCTATTCTGCAGGCGGTTATAAAACTATGCCTAAGTGAATGATAGACAATATTTCTATCTTTACGCTGCTTATCGTATATTTCTATACTTTCTAATTCATTTCTAAAAGCCATTACAAGGTATTCACGACAAATAGGTTTATAAGGCTTAATTGACATTACAAAATCATTTTGACTCTTGCATGGAGCAATTTTATATAAGTCATTTAACAAATCAGCTACAATTACAGGCATCGGTACATATCCCTCTGAACCGCACTTACATTCTTTTAATCCTTCAATGTCCTGCCAATTATGGCGGATGTGTATTATACCATCTGATATATCTCCCCACTGTAAGCCCCGAACCTCACCCATACGCATAGAACAGTATAATGGCAAAAAGACAGTAAGCCTTGACCTTGGACAATTAACCGGCTTTTCTACAAGTTTTTTAATTTCTGCAGGGGTAAGTATCCCGCGTTTTTTTTCTTTATGTGCAGCTCTTGGAACACCGTGAAATGGATCAACTGTAATTATATCATCTTGAAAAGCTCTCTTAATTGGTACGCGTAGCGCCAATAATGCTCCGTTAATAGTACGACCGGAAAACCCTTTTTCCGCAAGCCATAATTTCCATTGTCGCAAAATAGGCTTTGATAAATCTTTTAATAATAAGCCATTAAAGCCATCATACGGTTTTATTTTGGTTTCAATCATTCTGCGGTTTGTTAAAAGGTAATGACTTGACAGAGGTTTTTTATCTAACAATGCTTTTTCTTTTACATATTCACTATCAGGTTGCCAAAAGTCTGCTACATATTTAAGCAATAAATTGTCTGCAGGTGTTTCTTTTTTTATTATTTTATTTATTTCCGGGGCTAATTTAAGTGCTATTTCATAGGCTTTATCCCGACGCTCTTTTTTGCCTTCTATGCCCAAAGTCCGTGATTGATACTTTTTATCAGTTTCATTCCAAAAACGCGCATACCAAGTGCCTCTATGTGTATATAGTATTGGTTTTCTCATAGAATACCCCACCAGAAAGTATTCACCGAGTATTCTCCACTCGGTACTTTTGAGAAATATACAAATTTTGATTTTTTCATAAGTCTTTATATTATATAGACTTACAAATATTGCTTATTAAAAAATGATGTAATTCAACTGAGCTACACCGCCATATTAATCAATCCTAATATATAATAATACAGGAAATATGTCAATAGGGAATACCTGTAATAAATACCGCAGGTTATTTATACCCTTATTACGACTATTTTCTTTCCTTGAATTCGGATAATTTTAACTCCCCTGCCCGCCTCTATTGTTTCACCGTTAGTCCTGGCTTCATAAACTTCATCATCTATCAGAACGGTACCGCAGGGGTTTAATTCAGTATCTACAATTGCAATTTTACCTAATAATTCATATCCGTAGTCTTTGTACCCCTGTGCCTTTTTGTGAAATTTCAACCAGCGAATCATATCAGTTTAAATTCTTTCGCCGCCATACTAAGTTCACGGTTCCAGCGCGGACCGTTCAAATACTGACGGCGTGTTTCAATGTCTTCTATCCGGCCGGCGCGGCGCTGAAGACGCTTAAAAGCCATACTTACAGCCGTACTCATATCCACAAGGCTCGCGCCTGACTGTTCAAGAATACGGTACTTTGCATAAAAATAAAATGCATCCCACGGATCCATCTCGCACAGTTTTTCGTCGCGGAGTATTTGCTGAATTCCTGTAATAGCTTCTTCGTTTCCTTCTTTAGATAACCGGCTGAGCGAAAGCGCATGAAACAATGATATCATTCTATTTTGAATCTCTCCCTTTGTAAAATACAAATGCTCACATTGCGCAAAACCGCTTCGCCAATCCGCCTGTTCTGAATATAAAAAGTTTTCTGCAGCAAATGGATTTTTTAAAGAAGCTGATAATTCTACCGCTTTTTTATAATCTCCGGATAAATATGCCGCTTCTATTTCAAACAATCCGGCATCATAATTTGCCGGTTCTGGTTTTTTTGTTTCAAAATCATTTAAATAATTTTTACACCGGTACGACCATGCTGCCAGGAGATTTTCCTTGTCGCAAGTCATACTTCCGTACGGTTCATTACGAAGTCCTTCAAAAATTTCCAGCGCTTCACTGTAATGACCCAATTCCAGTTCAAGACGTCCTTCCAAAAAACGGGAACGATCTGCCCAGTCAGGATGCCCGGCGGAAAGAGACTGCTCTATTGATTTGCGCGCAAGATGAGAAGCGTTAAATACATCTCCGTATAAAAACTGAGCCGCAGCGGCATAATATGCAGATATTGCCAATTCATGATTATTGCCGTTTCTTTCTGCGTTAGTAAGCGCAAATCCAAGATATTCAATTGTTTCATTAACCTGCTGCTTGGAAAGACATACCAGGGAAAAAAGACGGTATGCCTGCGGAAGACAAAAAGAATTTTTACTCTGTCCGAGTAAAATAGCTTCTTTTGCTTTTTCGGCAGCTTCTCTTTCATCGTGACGCCCCAAATAATATCCGCAGAGGTTAACAATTATCTGCGCTTTAAGAACAGGAAAAATATCACAGCCTGATGTTAAATTTTTAAGCTGAACATCTATAAATGCATTTTCTATATCTTTTTCATAACCGGAAAGAAGCGCTTTGGATGTCATATAAATATTTTTTATAGGTATTGCTTTTTCTTTTACCAGTTCATCAAACTGCCCGTTATTCATGGCTGTATCTATAACTTTTGTTGTTTTATTGACAATATCAGAAGAAATAGATTTAAGCAGTAATAGGTCATCAATATGTTTAACACCGTCCATTTCTGCAATGATTGTCAATAAACGGAAACACGGATTAATATTCCGCCTGACTGCCCACCCTAAAAGACGTTCGCAAGCAAGAGCTTTAACTCTGCCTGTTTTTTCACCCAGGATTTTTGATGCATATTCTTCAAAATGAGTCTTAATTAAACGAGGCTCCCGCAATGAATCAATTATTCCCAATGAATGAAGTATAGAAAACGCTCTTGTAATCATTACCGGATTTTTTCCGTCTTCTTCAAACAGCCGCTGAAAAAGTTCAGGTGAAAAATAACGGCTAAAAAGCGATAAAGCATATATAATTTCCCAAAGATCTGCAGATAATTTCGGATAATATAATGTATTTATTTTTATATCATCAATCACTTTTATATTAACAAATATATTTTCCCATTGTTGCATTTTATTTTTATTAATATTATCTTCTCCGGTTCCAAGTATAAGAAATTTTTGTCCATTGTTCCGGGTTACTTCAGATAATGTATCAAGCAGTAAATCCATTGCATTAGTTTCTGCCAGATGAACATTTTCGAGCGTTAAAACAGGAATTTGATTTTTTTTTGCTGCCAATCCAAGGTAAAACTCAAAAACCAAAAACAAAAACCGCCTGACACACCGGTTAACATATTCTGAAATTTCATCGCGTATACGTTCACAAAATAAAAATTCCCAAAGATTATCAATCTCTTCTGCAGAAGAACCGGAAAACTGCCCGCTTGCCAGGGAACGAATACTTAAAGACCAAATATCCACAATGGAACCTAAACCGATACTTTCAAAACAAACTTTTAGCGGCGGGAAGTCATCGTTAATTTTTTCGCAGTACGATATAAGCGCTCCGCGTTTCTGCAGATATGAAGGGCCCAAAAGCAAAGTGTTTTTCTTTCCTTCCTGCTGCAGTATTCTGAAAACCTTGTTTTGCACTTCCAAATCCCTAACGGCTGTCATTTTAAAATTTCTTAATTCTTTTATTCTGTAATAGCTGCCGCAGCCGTATTTTCGTTTTTTTACATTTTTAAGCCACTCCGAAGGTTTCTCAAAAACAGCGTAAGGAACAAGTCTTTTTGCTGTTTTTTCATCAGCAAAAATTCCGCTATGACTTGAAAGATAACGTGCCAGCAATTCAGGCGAATCGGGAGGTTTGCTGCTAATAACAAGCGAATACCCAAAAAATTCCGGCGAAACTTCAATATTTTTTATAAGGTTTTCTATCAATATAAAAATATCAAGCCAAAAACCAATTGTTTCTTCGTTAAAAACCGCAGAGATTACAAACCGGTCGCCTGTTATCTTTCCGCCCGCATCAAAAATGGAACGAGCCAGGGATTCATCAACCTGACGTACAATATCAGGCCGTGTTCTCCGTAACTGAGACTTAAATTTCAGAAAAAAGAAGAGATTTATCATTGTATTTTAATTATCGGCATAAATTATCTCTTTATATTGATCGAAATATCTGTGATAATGATTATATGAATATGAATGAGACTCCTGCCGCAAATCGCATCCATATAGCCTTTTTGGGCCGTACAAATTCGGGAAAATCCAGTCTGGTTAACGCGGTTACAGGGCAAAATATGTCGATTGTAAGCGATGTTAAAGGAACAACAACTGACCCGGTCTATAAGGCGATGGAACTGCTCCCTCTGGGGCCGGTAGTTATTATTGATACTCCGGGTTTTGATGATGAAAGTTCGATAGGAGAACTAAGGATAAACAGAACAAAGCAGGTACTGAACAAAACAGATGCTGCTGTTCTTGTTTTGGACAAAGAACTCCCAATAGGCGCTTCGATCTCCGCCGAAGAAGAACTTACCAATTTAATAAAAGCAAAAAATATCCCTTATATTATAGTTTTAAATAAAAATGATTTAGAAACACCTCACAATGAAATATCCGGGAATGAAGTGCTGCCTGTCAGCGCAAAAACAGGGTTTAACATCAATTTGCTTAAAGAAAAAATTGCAGCTCTTGCCGTTTCAGAAGAATCAAATCAGCAGTTGGTTGCAGACCTGGTTAAACCTTTCGATTTTGTCATTCTTGTTATCCCAATAGACAAAGCCGCGCCGAAAGGACGGTTAATCCTGCCTCAGCAGCAGATAATCCGCGGTATTTTGGAAGCCGGCGGCGCTGTCATTGCAGTTAAAAACAGCGAACTGCGGCAGACTCTGGAAAACCTGGAAAAAAAACCGGCTCTTGTTATAACAGACAGTCAGGTTTTTGCCGAGGTTTCTTCTATCGTTCCGGATGATATTCCGCTTACATCTTTTTCGATTCTGTTTGCACGTTATAAAGGTTTTTTGGAAACTGCCGTTAAAAGCGCTTTTACACTTGACAGTTTAAAAGACGGCGATAACATTTTAATCTGCGAAGGATGCACGCATCACCGCCAATGCGATGATATAGGCACTGTAAAAATTCCGCAATTAATAAAAAAATACAGTTTAAAAGAACCGCTGTTTGTTTTTTCGTCCGGCGGCGATTTTCCGCAGGATTTAAAGCCTTACAAGTTGATCATTCACTGCGGATCATGTATGTTGAATAACAGAGAAATACACTATCGCAGAAATCTTGCAGAAGAACAAAATATTCCATTTACAAATTACGGCATAGCGATAGCGCATATTCAGGGAATACTTAAACGAAGCATTAAGATATTTAATCAGGATATAAAAAATGAATAATAACTTTATTAACCGGAAATATATCGAAGACTTATTGGAAGATGCAAAACATGCAGATGACTCTGCTGTTATAAACGCCCTGAATAAAGCCGAAGCCGGAAAACCTCTTCTTCACAGCGAGATTGCTGCTCTATTACAGAATAATAACAATGAAATCTTAAATAGAATATATAAAATTGCAGGAGATATAAAAAAACGAATTTACGGCAATAGGATTGTTATATTCGCTCCTTTATATATCAGTGATTACTGCGTTAATTACTGTACATACTGCAGCTTTAACCATAAAAATAATTTTAATAGAAAAAAACTTACAATGGATGAACTGCGCCAGGAAGTAAAAGTTCTGGAAATGATGGGGCACAAACGTCTTGCTGTCGAAGCTGGCGAATGCGATATTGAATGTTCCATAGATTACGTACTAAAGTGCATTAAAACAATTTACGAAATGAAATTTAAAAACGGAGAAATAAGGCGCATAAATGTAAATATTGCCGCAACATCTGCAGAAAATTACCAAAAATTAAAAAATGCAGGTATAGGCACATATATTCTTTTTCAGGAAACGTATCACGAAGAAAACTATTTAAAAGTTCATCCTAAAGGGCCAAAAAAAGATTATTTATATCATCTAACTGCATTTGATCGCGCTTTCGAAGCCGGCATCGATGACGTAGGAGGCGGCATCCTTTTTGGACTTTCCGATCCTTATTTTGATGTTATGGGGTTATTGCTTCATAATGAACATTTAGAAAAAAAATATAATTCCGGCTTTCATACAATTTCAATTCCCAGACTCTGCCCTGCCGCCGGAATGAACATCGGAGACTTTCCAAATCTTGTAGATGATGAAACATTTAAAAAAATTACTGCTGTTTTACGCATTGCAGTTCCTTTTACCGGAATGATTCTTTCAACAAGAGAAAACTCAGCACTTAGAAAAGATCTTTTAAAGCTGGGCATATCTCAAATAAGCGCAGGTTCAAGAACAGAAGTAGGCGGTTATGCACAAGCAGCGTCCTCGCGGTGTATAGAATCCAATTCCTTAAGCTCGACGACCGAAGGGAGTTATGCACAACGAAATAACAGCGAAAGCGCAAATCCGCAGTTTCATGTAAACGACGAACGAAGCGCAGCTTCCATTATTTCAGAATTGATGGACGATGATTTTATTCCAAGTTTCTGCACAGCCTGTTACCGCGAAGGCAGAACAGGTGATCGTTTTATGTCACTTGCAAAATCTGGTGAAATTGGAAATGTCTGCCTGCCTAATGCGCTTATGACTCTTTGCGAATACTCTATGGATTACGGCGATGATATTTTCAGGCAGAAAGCAGCAAAAATTACAGAAAAAGAAATCGCAAATATCGCCAACGAAAAAATACGGACAAGAACTGCGGAAAATATGGAAAAAATCCGCAATGGCGCCGGACGGGATTTTTATGTATGAACGACAGTGAGATCCTACAAATAATTAATACAAATGACAATGATGAAATTGAATCGTTATTTTTAAAAGCAAGGAATGTACGCAAAATACACTACGGCAAAAGTGTATTTATCAGAGGACTGATAGAAATTACAAACTATTGCAAGAACGATTGTTATTACTGCGGCATCCGCTGTTCAAATTTAAATCTGGAACGTTACCGGCTATCACCGGAAGAGATACTTAATTGCTGCCGTACAGGGGATGAACTGGGAATAAAAACATTTGTTATTCAGGGCGGAGAAGATCCATGGTTTAATAAAAAGAGAGTTACAGAAATTGTATCGTTAATCAGGCAGGAGTTTCCCGGTAATGCCATTACTCTTTCGCTGGGCGAACGTCCAATATCTGATTATGAAGCGTTTTACAAAGCAGGAGCTAACCGCTACCTGCTCCGCCATGAAACTGCATCGGATTCTCATTATGAAAAACTCCATCCTTCCTGTCAGACATTGTCAAAAAGAAAAGAGTGTTTATGGACATTAAAAAAAATCGGCTATCAGGTTGGAGCTGGATTTATGACCGGCTCTCCGTTTCAGACACCGGAAAACCTGCTTGCAGACATTCGCTTTCTGGAAGAATTACAGCCGCAAATGGTTGGAATCGGCCCTTTTATCCCTCAAATAAATACGCCTTTCGGCGGATATCCAGCCGGCGATCTTCAGCTTTGCCTTAAAATGACAGCAATCACGCGTATACTGCTGACAAAAGCTTTAATTCCCGCCACTACAGCTATGGGAACAATTGCATCTAACGGCAGAGAGCTGGCATTAAATGCCGGCGCAAATATAATCATGCCGAACCTTTCTCCTGCTTCCGCAAAAAAACTCTATGTTATCTATGATAATAAAGCAACCGGCGCAGACGAAGCTGCAGAAAACCTTACATTGATAAAAGAAAAGATAATTAAAGCCGGATACGAACCTGATATGTGCAGGGGAGATGCTTTAACTTAGGTACGTAGTACCTTAGGTACTTTGTACCTTAGGTATAGATTTTATTCCTTTTTTTCTTTATAATTTTTCTATCTTTCCATTCAGGAGAAATATATGAAAAAGTTTTGTTATGTTCAATTATTTTCTTTTTTTACGGCTGTAATATGTATAATTTTCCTGTCATGCACAACCAGCGAAATAAAAAATGCATCAAAAATGGTTCTTGACGAACAATTTAGGCTTTTAGAAATCAATGTAAATGAAAATACCGAAATTACAGAATTACGATATGGTTTTACTACAGAACCAACGACAAAAGATCCGCTTAATCCTTCCAATACGGCAGACGGCAGAAGCATTCTTTTTAATGTCTTTGAAGGGCTTGTTAAACCGGATACCGAAGGAAGATTGCTTCCCTGTCTTGCCGCATCCTGGACAATTGAGCAGGATGGACTTATCTACAATTTTTTTCTCAGGGATGGTTTACTCTTTCACGATGGCTCGCCTGTAACTCCAACTGATGTTAAATTCAGCCTTGATACCGCAGTTTCTGCAGGGTTTAACGGTCTTGGGAATGTTCAGGAAATAATTATTAATGGTGATAATCAAGTATCAATTATTTTAAAATCCAAAGATCCGGATTTTCTCCCTTACCTGACAGTTGGAATAACAAAAAAAGATAATCCAAACCGCGAAAGATATTTTATAGGCACAGGGCCGTATTATATAGAAAGCTATTCACCGCAAAGAAATATGATACTAAAAAAATCCAGAAATTACTGGCAAAGCGGTTTACCGCACATTGATATAATCACTCTTGTATTTTTTGCAAATTACGATACGTTGATGGTTGCTCTGCGCGGCGGCAGCATAGACGGCGCATTTATAACGGGTTCAATGGCGGCGCAATTAAACCGGAACAATTTTGATATTTTTCATAACAGATCTGCGGGAGTACAATTACTTGCGCTTAATAATGCCGTAAGTCCTTTTGATAATTTAAATGTACGGCGGGCGCTTAATTACGGCATTGATGTTCAGGGAATTATTGATACAGCTTTTTTCGGCGAAGGTACACCGTCGGGGAGCCCTGTTATTCCGGGATTATCAGTTTATTATAATGATAGCCTCTCTTATTTATATGATCCCGATACGGCAATCAGCCTGTTAGCTGCTTCCGGTTTTAATAATTCAAACAGGCTTGAACTGGAAATTACTGTTCCTTCCAATTTTACCATGCATGTTGATACAGCGCAGGTAATTGTAAACCAGCTTCAGAAAATCGGCGTTAATGCAAATATAAAACTTGTAGACTGGTCTACATGGCTTTCCGAAGTTTACTTTGAGCGTCAGTATCAGGCAACTATTATAACTCTGGACAGCCAGGTTGTTTCTCCGCGCGGATTTTTAACAAGGTATCAAACCGGCAACGGAGGTAATTTTATAAATTTTTCTTCCGAAGCATTCGATACTGTTTTTAATGAGATACTGTCAGAAACTGATGAAATTAAACGTATAACGCTTTACAAAGATACTCAGAGAATCATTACAGAAAACGCAGCAAGCGTATACATACAGGATATTTTATACTTTATTGCTTTGCGCGGAGGAACATACAGAGGAGCTCTTGATTATCCGTTATACACTATTGATTTTTCTTCTATATACAGGATAACAAATAATTGAGTTATATTTTTAAAAGATTAATTTTTGCTGCAATTACCATGTTTCTTGTGTCTGTATTGTGCTTTTTTGCTTTTAGTGTAATTCATGGAGATCCTGCAAGCAGTTTGGGCGGCATATGGATTTCTCCCGAGCAATTGGATATTATACGCGAAGAAATGGGGCTTAACCAGAATATTTTTCTGCGTTACATAAACTGGCTGTTTAACTTTCTTTCCGGGAATCCGGGAAATGCCTATAGTTTCCGGGGAGAATCAATATCTACGCTTATTTCGCACCGGCTTCCTGTTACCATAACACTTTCGCTTTTATCGATTTTTTTAATTTTGATAATTTCTTTGTCTGTTTCCCTTTTAACGGTAAATAAAAAAGGAAATATCACTGACAATATAATAAATATTTTTACTGCGGCAGGAATAAGTACGCCAGGTTTTTTTCTTGGTCTTTTGTTTATTTTTATTTTTGGCTTTGGTTTTAAGTTTTTTTCGCCCGGTGTTTTTGTAAATTACAATGAAAACTTTTTTGCTTTTATAGGCTGTCTTTTTTTTCCTGCACTGGCAATTGCAATTCCTAATTCTGCAATTTTAATTAAATTTTTAAGGGGTTCACTCTTTCAGGAACTGCAAAGCGAATATGTAAAAACTGCAAGAAGTAAAGGAGCCGGCCGTTTTTATATAATAAGAAACCATGTTTTTAAAAACGCCTGCCTTCCTGCCGTTACAATTCTTGGCATGATAATTGCAGAAGTTTTTTCCGGCAGTATAATAATTGAACAGGTTTTTTCAATTCCGGGTATTGGCAGGTTATTAATTGCAGCAATAAGCTCAAGAGATTACCCGTTAATTCAGGCTTTAATGGTCTATATTGCATTTTTGGTTGTTTTTGCAAACACATTGGCAGATATTATCATAATGATAATCGACCCAAGAATTAAACAAACGAGAAGAATAAAATGATTATAAAAACTAACCGCGAATTTATTACCGGAGCTATTATTGCCATAACAATAATTACAATGTCATTTCTAAGTATTTTATGGGTTCCTCATGATTATAACAGAATGGATCATTCTTCGCGCTTTTTGCCGCCAGGCTCTAATCATCTTTTGGGAACAGACAATTTTGGCAGGGATATTTTTTCCCGTGTTATGGCAGGCGGCAGAAATTCATTAATTCTGGCGGTTTGCACAGTAACAGGAGCAGCAATAATCGGAAGTATTCTTGGGCTCTTTGCAGGTTTTCTCGGAGGATTAACAAGCGAAATTATAATGCGGATAATTGATACATTAAGTTCTTTTCCGGGAATAGTCCTTGCGCTTTTTATAGCAGCTGTAATGGGAAACAGCCAGTTAAGCCTGTTTTTTGCACTACTATTGCTTTTTACGCCGAGTTATACGCGTATTATGCGAACAGGAGCAATGCAGTATAAAAATGCCGCTTTTATTCAAGCAGAAAAAATTCTGGGCGCTTCTTTTCTTAGAATAACAATTATACATATACTGCCCAATCTAACGCCTTCGCTTCTCTCTGCATCGGTAATTGGGCTGTCAAATGCAATTCTTGCAGAATCTGCCATGAGTTATCTTGGTATGGGCATACAGCCGCCGTATCCTTCGTGGGGAAGAATGCTTTTTGAATCTCAATCATGGTTTTTTAATGCTCCATGGTGCTCATTGGCGCCTGGCATTTTTATTATGCTTACTGTTATTTCATTTCATTTACTGGGAGAAGGCATTAGAAAAAGCTTTGGGGGTACTAATGTCCAGCTTACTTGAAATAAAAAATCTTAATACCTCTGTAAAAAAAGACGGCAAACAGCTAAAAATCATAAATAACATTAATTTTGAAATTAAAGAAGGAGAAATTCTCGGACTTGCAGGAGAATCGGGCTGCGGAAAAAGTATTACAGCTTTGTCAATTGTTAGACTCCTTCCCTATAATATTAGAACAACCAGCGGCGAAATAAATTATAAAAACAGCAATCTTCTTTCCCTTACAGAAAAAGAAATGTGCAGTATCAGAGGAAATGAAATCTCTGTTATATTTCAGGATGTAAGACAATCGCTTAATCCTCTTATAAAAATTGGAAAGCAAATTACAGAAACTCTGGAACTGGGAGGCAGTACCGATAAACAGGAAAATAAAAATAAAACTTTAGAAATGCTTAGTATACTTGGCTTTAATAACCCGGAAAAAGTATTTAATGCATTCCCGCATCAGCTTTCCGGAGGCATGTGCCAGCGGATTATGACAGCTATTGCAGTAATCCGCCGCCCTAAATTATTGTTAGGTGACGAACCTTCCAGTTCTTTAGACGATGAAAGCCGCCGCAAATGCCTGTCTCTCCTTAAAGAGATGAACCAAAGTTTTAAAATGTCAGTACTGTTAATCTCTCATGACCTTTCGATATTAAAACAATACTGCAGCCGTTTCCTTATTATGTATGCCGGAAGGATAGTAGAAGAAGGCGTTATAGAATCACTATATTCACCAAAACATCCGTATACACGCGCACTTGTAAATGCAATTCCGCATAAAGACAAATGCGGCAAAAATCTGGAAAATATTCCCGGGAAAATACCATCGGTAGAAGATCAGCTGCCTGGCTGTCCTTTTAAACCGCGCTGTACAAGAGCAAAACCTATTTGCGGAGAATCATTCCCGCAGTTTAAAGATACAGAGTTAAACAAGGTATATTGTCACTTCCCCTTTACTGGAGCAGTTGATGAATAATACTGTTTTATTATCTATCCGCGGTGTTTCCAACGTTTATACAGATCGCAGGTTTAATGCATTTGGAAAAATCGACAAGAAACCTGTTTTAAATAATGTAAATCTTGATATAAACAAGAGTGAAATTTTCGGATTAACAGGAAAATCCGGCTGCGGCAAAACTACCCTTGCCCGGTGCATTTTAGGACTTACAGAATACACCGGAGATATTTTTCTAAATGGAAACAAACAGACAAAACCTTCTCCCAGGATTCAGATGGTTTTTCAGGATCCCGGTCTTTCTTTAAACCCTGCAAAAAAAATAGGATGGTTAATGGAAGAGCCGCTTCTTATTCATAAAATTGGTTCCAAACAAGAACGTTCAAAAATTGCAGATGAGATGCTTTGCCGCGCAGGCCTTGATACTTCTTACAGAAAACGCCGTGTACATGAATTAAGCGGAGGGCAGAAACAGCGCGTATGCATCGGGCGTTCCCTGATACTAAAACCCAGTTTATTAATTGCAGATGAAGCAATCAGTTCGTTAGATGTTTCTGCAGGAGCGCAAATACTGAATCTTTTCAGGGAATTGCATAAAAATCTTGGATTAAGCATTCTTTTTATTTCTCACAACAAAGACGCAGTTGAATATTTATGCGGCAGAATTGCAGTAATGGAAAAAGGAACTATTAATTATATAAATTAGTTTTAATTTCTAAAACTGTGGATAGGCGCAGGAATACGTCCGCCGCGGTTAATAAAAATACCGCTGTTTGCGCTGTTAACCGCCATAACAGGAGAACCGCCGAGCAAACCGCCGAACTCTGCCCAATCGCCTGCTTTTTTATTAGGAACCGGAATTACGCGCACCGCAGTTGTCTTATTATTCACCATGCCAATAGCCATTTCATCTGCGATTATTGCGGCGATTGTAGAAGCCGAAGTATCTCCAGGAATTGGAATCATATCCAATCCTACAGAACATACACATGTCATGGCTTCAAGTTTATCCAGGGAAATATGCCCGCTTTTAACAGCGGCAACCATGCCTTCATCTTCCGAGACCGGAATAAATGCGCCGGAAAAACCGCCAACATGAGTCGATGCCATTACGCCGCCTTTTTTTACCATGTCAGTAAGCATTGCAAGCGCCGCAGTTGTTCCATGTGTTCCGCAGGTTTCAAGACCCATTTCTTCCAGTATACGCGCAACAGAATCACCAACTGCAGGAGTTGGAGCCAATGAAAGATCTAAAATACCAAAGGGAACTCCAATACGCCGCGCGGCTTCTTTCCCGACAAGCTGCCCCATGCGTGTTATTTTAAATGCAGTATTTTTTATAACATCTGCTAACTCATCAAAACTCATATCTTTGCAATTTTCCAGCGCCGCTTTTATAACGCCGGGTCCTGATACGCCGACATTAAGAACAGTTTCTGCATCTCCTATACCATGAAAAGCTCCCGCCATAAAAGGATTGTCTTCCGGCGCATTGCAAAAAACAACAAGTTTGGCGCAGCCAATACCGTCTTTATCTGCAGTAGCTTCTGCAATTTGCTTAATTGTTTCTCCCATTAATCTTACTGCATCCATGTTAATACCGCTCTTTGTAGAAGCAACATTAACAGAAGCGCATACTTTTGCCGTCTTGGAAAGCGAAGAAGGCAGAGATTTTATTAGTTTTTCTGCGCCGTAAGTCATACCCTTGTGCACCAATGCAGAAAAACCTCCGATAAAATCTATACCCAGTTCTTTGGCAGCCTCATCTAAAGTTTCTGCAAACGGCAAAAAATCATTTTCTTCGCAAGAAGATGCAACAAGAGCTATAGGTGTAACAGAAATTCTTTTATTTATAATTGGAATGCCGTATTCTGTCTCAATATCACAGCCGGTTTTTACAAGAGGCCCTGCCACGCGCAGCAGTTTTTCGCGTATTTTTTTCCGTGTTGCTTCCCCGGAAGAACAAACGCAGTCCATTAATGATATACCCAAAGTAATGGCGCGGATATCCAGTTTGTACCGCATAAACATATCTACAGTTTCTTTAATTTCAAATGGTGTATATAACATAAAATACCTAAAATAAAAATTAAGAATATAACTAAATACAAAGTATTTAGTTATATTCTATGCATGGCAGAAAAAACTTTTTCATGCATAAGACTTATGCTTACATTTAACGTTTCTCCAAGGCCGTTTAGCTCTTTTTTTACATCTTCCAGACCTTTGGAGCAGGAACTTATATTTACCATCATCATCATAACAAAGTTTCCGCTTAATACAGTCTGCGAAATATCTTCTATGTTTATTCCGCGTTCTGCCAAAAAAGCAGAAACTTTCGCTATAATTCCAACCTTATCTGTGCCAACAACTGTTATTATTGCGTTCATAAGCTTCTTAAAATTCTCTCTGCTTCTGCTCTTGCAGAATAATTGGGATTACGGTTTATTAAGTCCTGCAGATAGCGTCTTGCTTCGGCATTCTGTCCAAGCGTTACGCATGTTTTTCCCAGTTCAAACATGGCATCCCAGTTATCGGGTGTTAGGCGCAATACAGCCTGGTATGCTTCCTGCGCTTTCTGATAATCGCCGGATGCAGCATAGGCACGCGCAAGATTAAAGCGCACAGTTGCATCATTAGGCCTTGAACTTAACGCCCTTTCATAATGCACAATACTGTAAGACCAGTTTTCCATTCTTGTATAAACGGCTCCCAAATTATTGTTAACTTCAAAATTGGAACCTTCTATAACATAAGCTTCATTTAAAAAAGAAATTGCTTCTGCCAAATTTCCTGTATTAAGAAGAATATTTCCAAGATTAATCCTCGGGCGGATATATCTGGGATCAAGAGAAGCAGCTGTTTTATATGCGGTAATTGCAAGATCATTTGCTCCGGATGCTTCCAGCGCCTGCCCCAATGTATAAACATAAATCGCATTTGAAGGCGCGGCATCAACCGCCATCCTTGCATGGTTCATGGCTTCTGTATTTTTTTTAAGTTCAAGTTTAACAAGAGCCATATTATAATTTGTCTGCGGATCATTCGGCTCAATCGCTAATGCTCTTGTAAATAAATTTTCAGCTTCTACATGATTTCCCGCCTGTCCGTGTGCAGCGGCTAATTCGCGTAACGTACTAATATCATTTGGATTAAACTGCAATGCCCTTGTAAATGATTGAACCGCGCCTCTTGCATCTCCCCTGGTTAAAAGGATTCTGCCGATTTCCCTGTGTGCGGCAAAATAATCTGCTCTTATTGCAACAGCCTGCCTGTATGCAGCTAACGCATCATCCAGCCGGTTTAACTGGCGGAAAGTTCCCCCAAGATTATACCATGAGATCTCAAAATTCGGGTTCAGCCTTGTAGCAGTCTGAAAAGCATCCCTTGCTTCGGCAAAACGCCTTGCCATAAAAAGCACTCTTCCAAGTTCGTGGTGATACATAAAATTATTCTGATCCAGGCGGGCTGCTTCCCTGAATGAACTTATGGCTCTGTCATTCTGGTTTGCATCACGTGCAATACGTCCAAGAACATAGTGCGGTAAAGCCTGCGAAGAATCTTTTGATATAGCATCATTTGCATGCTGTGATGCATTTGTAATAGCGGTGCGCCCGTTGGGAGTATTAACATTATCAGCGCCGAATTCATAATAAGCATCCGCCATTTCAGATAATTTCTGCGATTCGAAACGCGGTTCACTTGCAGGTATAAGCCTTTTTGCATCATTAAATAACTGTGTACCTCCGTTTAGATCATTTGCTGATAATCTGGCTTTTCCGTCAGCAACAAGATTATTAACCCTCCGCATTATTTCCTGCATTTCCCTGCTGGCTCTTGCAAGCTCTTCTTCCTGCGCTCTTCTGCGGGCTTCTTCCGCTTCTGCCGCTGCTCTTCGCGCCGCCGCCGCGTCATCATCAACAGAAGACTGCTGCTGCTGCACAGACTGTGATGATTGTACAATAACCGGCCTGTTTAAATTTGATAATGCCTGATTCTGCCTTCGCAGTTCATCTATAATTGCCTGATTAAGCGCATCTGCATTGCTTGTGCCGCTTCGATCCATACTTAGAATAGCGTTCTGGAGCGCACGGGCTTCGTCATCATCGGGATTATCAATTAAAAGACCGTCTAAAAGATTTAAAGCTCTGTCAAACTCTCCAGCTGATGCATAATCCGCAGCAAGGCGCAGAATGTTAAATCTTCTGGCATCTATTCCTTCCGATGTTATACTGCTATCTTTCCCGCACGTTTGCATCAAAATAATTACAATAACAGCAAGAATTATTGCAGTTATTACAGATATCAAAACAATTTTTTGTTCTCTTGACATTTCCCCCTCCAGTTATTCAAGAATAAATTCACCATCATAGTTTTCAATACTTTCTGCGCCGGAAGATAAACCCTGGCTTGAATCTGCAAGCGATTGAAGAGAAGCAGAAACAGCTTCCAAAAGCCTGGCTCTTTCTTCTTCCAGCCTGCGCGCTTCTTCCGCCGCCATTACTCTTCTCATCTCTTCGGCTGCAATCTCTGTACGAATTAAATTAATCAATCTTTCGATATTTTCCCGCTGTGCAGAACGCGGCTCCAGCGTTAGATACTGCTCATAGTCAGAAACAGCATTTAATAACTGCCCTGCCCTGACTCTGGTATTTGCCCTGCCTAAATATGCATTGGAAAAAACAGAATTAATGCCAATAGCCTGCGAATAGAATTGTTCAGCTAAATCGTTGCTTCCCCTTTGGAAATAAACATTACCAAGATTATTGGCAACAGTAGCAGACAAATTCCCTGCAATCGGCAGAACCCGCCTGTAAACAGCAATCGCTTCATCTGCTCTGTTAAGCTGCTCATATGTAATGCCAAGGTAAAGATAGGTTGTCACATTGGCAGGATCTTCAGCAAGCGCTCGTTCAAGTAAGGTCACTGCCTGAGCAGGAACATTTTGCATTAATAGTTCTTCACCTCTTAAAAAACTCGACTGTCCATGGCAAAGAACAGTTAAAATCAGAAATACTTTAATGATTACGAATTTTTTTATCATTTTACCTTCCTATTATATCAAATATACACTAGAATTAGTTACATATCCTATATATTATCGACAAAAAAGGGCCAGGCATTGAAAATACTCTGTATTTCTGACCAAATAGACCCCCAGGTTTATTCTCCTCATATAAAAGAGAGGTTTGCCGATGCCGATCTTATCCTTTCTGCAGGTGACCTGCCGCTGGATTACCTGGATTACATTGTTTCTACCCTGAATAAACCGCTTTTTTTTGTTTTTGGCAACCATCATACCGACGATTTAAAGCACTATAAAAAACTTTGGAACACTCCGTTAGTTCAGGAAACCAGGGAATATATGGGATGCGGCGCAATTCATTTGGGAACAAAAGTTAAAATCGAGGATAAATTGATACTGGCAGGGTTCGGCGGTTCGATGCGCTATAACAACGGAGCAAATCAATTTACTGATTTTGAGATGTTTATGGAAATTATTAAAATTATCCCCAGTCTTTTATGGAATCGTATTTTCCGCGGCCGTTTTGTTGACATTCTTTTAACTCATGCTCCGCCAAAGGGCATTCATGATAAAACCGACAAATGCCACATGGGTTTTAAATCATATTTGTGGTTCATGAAAATATTCAAACCTAAATTTTTAATTCATGGCCATATTCATTTATATGATTTGGCAGATGTGCGCTGTACAAAATGGGAGAATACAACCGTTATTAACGCATACAGCCATTATGTAATAAATACGGGAGAGTAAAGATGGAGATAGATGCAGTAACTCAGCAGGCTTCAGAAGATTTTTCCCGCGCAAGAGCCAGGGCTATCCTATCTCAAATTCAAAATTTCCTTAATACAGATCGCGACAGGCTCTTGTCGTTTAACGATGTAAAAGATATTTTAAAACCCAAAAATGAAGTTTATATGGGGAATCAGACAGTTCCCATAAAAATGGTAGTAGGCAGCGAAGGCCGTTATCATGACTTTAATAAATTCTTCCTTCCAAAAAGAGAACATATGCGCTACCGCTGGCAAAGGGTCGATGAAGCGCATATAAGAGACATAATACTTCCGCCGATTCTGCTCTACGAGATAGGCGGAGTATATTTTGTCCGCGACGGCAATCACAGGGTATCAGTAGCAAAAATGCAGGGTGTAGAGTTTATTGATGCCGAAGTAATAAGCCTGTCTACAGAAATAAATATAAAACCATCCATGACAACAGAAGAACTGCGGGAAGCATTGGTTTCATACGAAAAAAATATTTTTTACAGTGAAACATTATTCGGAGACCTTACAGACTGCTGGAACCTTAACTTTAGCTCTCCTGGCCGTTATGATGTAATATATAATCATATACTGGTTCATAAGTATTATTTAAACGAAGATATAGAAGAAGAACTCCCCTTTAATGATGCACTTGTTTCATGGTTTAACAATGTATATAATCCAGTTATAACGATAATCAGGGAACAGTGGCTATTAATAAACTTTCCTGGCAGAACAGAAGCAGACCTTTATGTTTGGATTATCAAACACTGGGATTTTCTGAAAAAAAAATACGGCAAGTATTCGCTTTCAAAAGCCGCCGGTGATTTCTCCAGAAAGTACGGACAAGACAAAGGAAAATTATTAAGATTTTTATCTGTATTAACAGATAGAATTTTCCGCTTTAACAGGAAGGTTTAATGGCAATTCTATCAATTCAATCGCACGTTGTTTACGGATACGCAGGAAATACTGCCGCAGTTTTTCCGATGCAGCGCCTTGGGCAGGAAGTATGGGCAATTAACACTGTAGAGTTTTCAAATCATACAGGTTACGGTTCATGGCGTGGAAAAGTTCTTGGCGCTGAACTGGCGGCAGACCTTGTTACCGGTTTGGAAGAACGGGGTGTTTTAAAAAATTGCAAAGCAGTTCTCTCCGGTTACCTTGGAGATGCAGAAGCAGGAAAAGTTATCATCGATGCAGTAAAAAAAGCAAGGAACGCCTCTCCAGGTGTTTTATATACCTGCGATCCTGTCATGGGCGATACCGGGCGCGGCTTTTATGTTAAACCAGGCATCCCGGAAATTTTTAAAAATGAATTAGTGCCAATTGCAGATATAGTAACGCCTAATATGTTTGAACTTGAAGCTCTGGCAGATATTAAAATAAATAATATAAATGATGTAAAAAAAGCAATTTCTTTCCTGCACGAAATGGGAGTGTCCATTGTTCTTGTAACAAGCGTTAAAGAAAAAGAAGGGCACCTTTCCATGATTGTTTCAGATAAAACAGAGATGTATAAAATTACAACCCCTGAACTCCCTCTTGGAAACGGCGTTGCAGGAACAGGAGACATGACCGCGGCAGTTTTTTTGTCGCGGTATCTGGAAACAAAAAATATAAAAAAAACGCTGGAGTTGTGCGCCTCATCTGTTTTTGGAATACTGGAAAAAAGTTTAAAATTAAATTCGGATACCGGAAACAATCCTATAGAATTAAAATTCATTAACGCGCAGGATCAGTTTATCCAGCCCCTACACTCTTTTAAGGCGGAAAAATTAATATGAAGCAGGCAGAAAACAACGACTGGTTTAAAAACAGCCCCTACGATCGATTTTCATATTTTATTGCATCAAAAGTTGATCGCTATAAAACCCTTTTAACAACCATAGAAAAACTGGGATTTAATTCATTTGTAATATCGATAGGCGATAACCGCCATATCTTTCTTTTACCGCCGGATAAAAAACTGCCGCGTTTAAAAGGCGATTTATTTCCATTTGCAGGCGAGAGCCCTTATGTATTTGTAGCTCATTATGACAGGGTAGCTGGCAGCCCGGGCGCAAACGATAACAGCATTGCAGTATTTCATTTATTAAGTATCGCAAATACATTTATTAAACGCGGAATTAACCAATGGATTATTATTTTTACAGATAAGGAAGAATTAAAACCCGGCGAAAGTTTTGAAAAACAGGGCTCCTTTGCTTTGGGTCAGAAATTAAAATCGTGGGGATTGGAAAAAGCAAAAATATTTAATTTCGATTCCTGCGGCACAGGGGATACTTTTATTATTTCTACAATTACAGATCTAATTTTGGGAAACAACAGCGATAATCCCAATATTACCAAATTAAAAGGAAATATAAGCCAGTTAAGAAACCATGTTCTTGAAACTGCTCTTCAGCTTCGCCTGGATAAAGTCCTGCTTGCACCCATTCCAGTCTGCGATGATATTGGATTTCTCAGGGCTGGACTTGCCTCACAGACAATAACAATGCTTCCAAATACAGAAGCTGTTCAGTACGAAGAAATACTGCGGAAATATCCGGAGTTTTCTAAACTTTTAATTTCAGGAGAAATTAAAAGTTCTCCTGAGCGCCGTCACCTTCCTGTAACATGGCGCAACTTAAACACACCGGCAGATACTCCAGACCGGCTTACACCGCAGTACTTTGAACAGATACTTAACTTTATTATGGAACTGGTCAGATAATACCCAACATTTTGCTGAATGCTTCCAGAGCATCATCGTCAAAACTGCCGCTTAATACTTTTTTTGTCAGTATTTTGCCCAGTTGTACGCCTTCCTGATCAAAACTGTTCACATTCCAGACAAAACCCTGGAACATTACCTTATTTTCAAAGTGCGCAAGAAGGCTTCCAAGAGCGGCAGGTGTAAGTTTTTTTCCGTAAATTAAACTGGAAGGACGGCCGCCGAAAAATTCTTTGTTTAAATCATCGCTGTCCTGCCCTTTGGCAAATGCAACAATCTGAGCTGCAAGGTTTGCATTTAATTTTGTCTGGCTTATGGAACCGTCTACGCTTACGTCATCGCCTTTCTGGCTTTCCAAAAAACCGATAAACTGCAAAGGTATTTGACCTGTTCCCTGATGCAAAAGCTGATAAAAAGAATGCTGTCCGTTTGTTCCCGGTTCACCAAAAATAACAGGCCCTGTATTGCAATCGATATAATCGCCGTCACGGTTTACACTTTTGCCGTTCGATTCCATATCCATCTGCTGTAAGTGTGCAGGGAAACGGGAAAGCGCCTGACTATACGGCAAAACTGCAGTATACGGATAAAATAAAAAGTTACGTTCCCAAACGCCGATTAAAGCATCAAGAAGCGCTGCATTTTTAAGAATATCTGTTTCAAGTGCAAGTTTATCCGCTTCTGCAGCGCCTGCAAGAAATTCTTTAAAAACACCTGCGCCGAAAGCCAATGATAATACACAGCCGCCGACTGCCGAAGATGACGAATAACGTCCGCCAACATAATCATCTATGTAAAAAGAATCCAGATAAGCGCTGTTGTTTGCAAGAGGACTTGTTTCGCTTGTTACAGCTATCATATGTTTGCTGGAATCAAGGCCTGATTTATTAATTTTATCTTTTACAAAGAGTTCGTTTGCAAGAGTTTCCTGAGTTGTTCCGCTTTTTGAAACAAGAATAAAAAGGCTTTCTTCCAGATTAACAGAATTTATCACCGCAGAAGCGTCATCAGGGTCTACATTGGAAATAAACTTTGCATTTAATTTCTTTTTTCCGTTTGCTTCTGCCCAGTTTTCAAGCGCTAAATACATTGCGCGCGGCCCTAGATCTGAACCGCCGATTCCTATTTGCACAACTGTTGTAAACTGTTTACCTGAAGAACCTTTGTATTTACCTTCGTGTACATCCGATGCAAAGGCGCAGAATCTTTCCAGTTCTTTGCGGTAAAATTCGCCGATATTTTTTCCGTTCTCCAGAACAGGCTGTAATTGCTCGCCGCGCAGTAAATGATGCAATACTTTGCGTTTTTCTCCGGTATTCATCATCTCGCCGTTAAGAAGCGCTTTATACTTTGTAATAAGTTCCTGTTCATCTGAAAGTTCCTGCAATAATTTTATCTGGTCTTCATCAACCGATTTTGCAGCCCAGGAAAAATTTAATCCTGCAGCCATGGGAACAATACAATCCCTTACTCTTTTTCCATTAAGTTTTACCCTAAAGTCGAAAGCCGTTACCGCTTGTTCGGCAAGTTTTTTATAAACAACTGTATTTTCCAGATTATTATATAACATAGTTCCTCCAATATTAATTTAAGTATATATTATATCTTTCAATTTGTGAAGCATGTATTATTAAGACTTCCCGGCGCTAACAATTCTAAATGTTTCCCGATATGCTTTTTAAGAAATTCCCTATATCTGTCTTCGTTCCGCCGCCATATTTTGTACAAACGATCCCTGAATGATGAACCAAGAATAAAACCATAAGTAATATGAATAAGCTGACGAACATCATTATTCCCGAAAAGCAGCGGTAAATCTTCATCGTTCACAGCATCTAAACCGGGTATCTTTGTTAAATCAGCTTTAACGTTATAATATTTTTTTGCTTCATCAAAAACAGTAAGAGCAAAATTATGTATCTCGCGGTAAAATAAAGGTTCAACCAATGCTATAATCCGCATTGCCTCCAGCCAGTTTGTTCCAGCGGTTTTTACATGAAATAAACCCTTTGTCTCTCTTCCAATAACCGGAAATACACTGAATTTATCAGAACCGGAATGAATACTAAGTTTATAACCAAAGTGCCGTGCAATTGCAGCATGAATTTTTATTTCTTTTTCAAATTGATTTATATCGCCGGTATAGTCTATTCCCTTCTGAAACTCACCGCAAAAACGCGGCGCAATTGTTTTAAATAAAACACCTGCATCCAAAAGCTCGCGGGCAGTAAAAAAATGCTGCAATGGCGTTGTAGTTGTTAATGTTTCATCGATTGAGATTTCAAAATCTGCATTATATTTACCGGAAGCAAAAAAAAGATTATTAATCTGCGCCGCAAAAGAAATAGCTTCTCCATACATGGCAAAACACTGGTTTAGTTCTTTTTCTGAAAAAACAAGTTTTATATCTTCTATAATAAACGTTTTATTTAAATATTTTTTAACGTAACTATCCGGAGCAGGAGGAGAATTATCCGGCGTTACATCATTTTTTATATAATCTGAACAATCCAGAGTTATCATGGAAAACCCCAGGGAAAGCGCGTATTCAGCATCTTTTGCAGTTTTTAAATGATCTCCGTCTGCGCCAAAGCCTTTCTTATATCCTTCGCGGAATACGGCAAAAGTTGCGGCATCTAGAACATCTTCGTATGTTCGGTTTGTTAGATTTAATTCCCTTATTGACTGCTGGGCGAATACCGGAAATACATCGTTATTATGAAATAAATCGATAAAACCAGGAGTTGCTATTCCAAGCCTGTCTCCAAGTCCAAAACTAACCGGCTTATGCAAACCGCGGACAGGTGCAGTCCATGGAAGAAGTTTTCTTAAAACACAGGCATTCTCATGATTTAATTCTGCTTTAAAAACACCGCTATTAAGCGGCTCGGAAATAAATCCCAAACTGCCGCTTTTTTCTCCTGCTGTAACAATTACAGTTTTTTCATTTTCTTTGCCTTCCATTGCCATAAAAACAACAGTTTTATCAATATGATTTACCGATTTTTCGTAAATATCAAATCCGTAATATTTCATTATCTTTTAATAACATTCCTTGCGTAATTTTGCAATAGGATATAATCTAGAATCTATGAAAAAAGAAAAACTGAAAATCTGTTACATCGGCGGCGGCTCAAGAAACTGGGCATGGATTTTAATGCAAGACCTTACTTTTGAAAAGGAAATCTGCGGAACCATCGAATTATACGATTTAAAACATGATGATGCGCTCACAAATGAAATAATCGGAAACAAACTTATGAATCAGTTTAATTCAGGGGTTTGGACTTTCCGCGCAAATCCTTCGTTAGAAGATGCGTTAAACGGAAGTGATATTGTAATAATATCCATACTTCCAGGCGATTTTGAAGAAATGGCCAGCGACGTTCATACACCGGAAAAATACGGCATTTATCAATCTGTCGGAGATACTGCAGGCATTGGCGGAATTATGCGCGCATTAAGAACTATTCCGCAGTTCAGATTTTTTGCGCAGGAAATTCAAAAATATGCTCCAAATGCCTGGGTTATCAACTATACAAATCCCATGAGCATCTGCACACGGACATTATATAAAGAATTTCCTGCTATAAAAGCATTTGGATGCTGCCATGAAGTATTTCACACACAAAAGCTTCTTATAACAATGCTGGAAGAAGCAGGTTTAGCCCCTGCCAATACCATTAAACGCGAAGAAATAAAAGTAAATGTTTTAGGCATTAATCACTTTACATGGCTGGATAAAGCGGAATGGAATAATATCGATTTAATTCCCTATTATATAAAATTTACAGAAAAATATGCAAATACCGGATTTATAAATTCACAGACAGTAAATGAAAAATTAAATGCAGAAGAAAAAGAACGCTTAAAATTATTCGGCTCGTCAGACAGGGTTAAAATGGATCTTTTTAAACGGTACGGATTAATTGCCGCAGCAGGAGACAGACATCTTGCAGAGTTCTGCCCTCATTCATGGTATTTATCTTCGCCTGAAGCAGCAGAAAATTGGGGGTTTGCGCTTACGCCTGTTTCATGGCGAATTAAAGACAGGGAAAATTTAAAGAAGAAAGCAATAACATATCGTGATGATACACAATCCAAAACTCCTATTGAATCAGGAGAGGAGGGAATTAAAATAATCAAAGCGCTTATGGGTTTTGGAGAAATTGTTACAAATGTAAACCTGCCGAACAACGGACAAATGCCGGATCTTCCAGAAGGTGTTATAGTTGAAACAAATGCTGTTTTTAATACCAATAAAATAAAACCAGTAATTACAAACGGACTTCCCGTAGACTTAAGAGCCTTGGTTATGCATCATTTATTAACTCAGGAAGGAATTATAGAAGCTGTATTTGAAGATGATATGGAAAAAGCGTTTCGTATTTTTTCTCATGATTTTGCTGTACAGAAATTATCACTTTCTGATGCCCGCTGCCTCTTCGATGATATGTATTTTAAAACACAACTGGTACAAAAATGATAAACAGAAAATCTGTACTGGAGCGGCATAATCCAAATTATAAAAGTTTAAATTTAAATGCTCCTCTTTCTATAGGTAACGGAAATTTTTGTTTTACTGCCGATTTTACAGGCCTGCAAACCTTTTTTGATGAATACAGCGCTGCAAAGGACGCTTTTCCTCTTTGTACAATGGCGCAATGGGGATGGCATTCTTATCCTTTATCAGAAAATGAAAAATCACAATTGCGTTTAACGCCGTTTGATACATACGGGAGAATTGTAAATTATGCCACAGACGATACAGGGCAGGAAGAACTTTTTAAAAAGATAAGGGTAAATGCGCACAAATTTCATCTTGGAAAAGTTGGATTTGAATTATCAGATAAAGAACTATTTATAAAAGAATGTAAACCAGTAAAACAAATACTTTCGTTATGGGAGGGTATTTTAATTTCCGAATTTTTAATTGGCAGTGAACTTATAAAAACTGAAACTTTTGTCCACCCAGGTGAAGACACTTTGTACATACGGATCTCATCGCAGTTATTAAAAGAAGGAAAATTGCGTATAAACATGGAGTTTCCCTGCGGAAGCCATAAAAAAAATGCAGCGGATTTTTCTGCTGCAGACAAACACACTACACGTTTTTTAAAAACTGCCATCAGCAGCGTATCTGCAGAACGAAAACTAAATGATACCATTTATTACGTTACGGTTAACGGCAGCGGTTTTGATACTGACACTGACGAACAGAAACATAAAATTTCTATTATTCCGTACACAGACATGATTGAATTAAATATCAGGTTTAAAGCTGATAATAATTCCGGTGAATTAATTGCAGTTCAGCCAGATTCATTCAGCGGTGCAAAAACAAAGTGTAAATCATTTTGGGAAAATTACTGGAAAAAAACCGGATTTATGGATTTTAGCGGTTCAAAAAGCGAAAGGGCAAATGAACTTGAACGCAGAATTGTGCTTTCGCATTATTTAATTGCTATCCAAAGCCGCGGAAAAATCCCGCCGGCAGAAACAGGCCTTACATGCAACAGCTGGTACGGCAAGTTTCATCTTGAGATGCATTTTTGGCATCATGCGCAATTTGCTCTTTGGGGAAAAACAGACGAACTAAAAAAATCTCTTGAATATTACAAAGAAATACTGCCGGCCGCAAAAAAAATAGCATCATCGCAAGGGTATAACGGCGCACGCTGGCCGAAAATGTGCGATCCTTCAGGAGAAAATACGCCGTCTTCTGTTGCGGTTCTGTTAATTTGGCAGCAGCCGCATCCAATAATGTTTGCTTTTCTTCTTTACCGCATTGAAAAAAATGCAGAATTCCTGCAGGAATACAGGGAAATTGTTTTTGAAACTGCCGAGTTTATGAAAAGTTTTATTCATTGGGATAAAGACCGTTATGTTTTAGGGCCGCCTTATATACCGGCGCAGGAACGCCATGACCCAAGAATAGTTTTAAACGCTGGTTATGAACTGGAATATTTCCGCTGGGGTTTTAAAAAAGCAGATGAAATACTTTCTCTTTTTGGAGAAGAAAAGCGTTACGCAGAAATTGCAGAAAAACTTGCTCTTCCAGCCGTAAAAGACGGCTTATATTTAGCGCACGAAAACTGCCCGGACACATTCAGCAAACTGCCGTTTTACACAGACCACCCTTCCATGCTTGCGATGTACGGCGTTTTAGACAGCGAAGTAATTGATCCGCACATTATGAATGCTACTTTAGACAAAGTGTTATCTGTATGGAAGAAAGAAACCTTTTACGGCTGGGATTTTCCGATGATGGCAATGACCGCCTGCCGTCTTGGCAGATATAAAGACGCGATAGACATTCTTTTAATGGACAGCCCAAAAAATACTTGGCTGGAAAACGGCCATAACAAGATGGTTGGTGACGATGCGCTTCCGCTTTATTTACCCGGCAACGGCGGTTTTCTCCTTGCCATAACAATGATAAACCATTCGTTTCCGGAAGAATTTAATGTTTTAATAGAAGGGATTTATCCGTATTTTTAATCACTATGGTGATTTTACCAAATTACCCCAGGGCCTCGAACAACACGGAACCCGTTAACCCATGTTGCAGTATCGGGCGTATCACTGTTACGTACTACGCTTCGTACATTACCAACAGCATTACTCCAGCATCCTCCGCGCCTTACACGTTCTATAGGAGAAACAGAACTGGCTGCCGGACCTGTTGGATTAACTGCAGCTGAAGGAGTGTTGTAATAAGAAACCTTATATGAATCAAAAATATCCCAAACCCATTCAGAAACATTTCCGCTCATATCGTAAATACCAAAGTTAGTTGGCTGCTTTTCTCCAACCGAATGTATTCTAAGCGAGCTGTTTGTATTAAACCATGCAACAGCATTAGCATCATTGCTTCCTGCATAGGCAAAGTTACCAGGTGAACCATGGCCGCCTCTTGCTGCATATTCCCATTCAGCTTCGGTTGGTAAACGATAACCGTCCGCAGTTGTACTCATACTTATTGTTCCAGATGTCCACGAGCCAGGGCTTGTGTTTCCGCCGATACTGTACACAGGAGTTAAACTATCAAGTACACTTCGTTTATTACTGTAATCTATCGCATTAAACCAGCTTACTCTTTCTACAGGAAGATTTGCAGCATGTGTCGTATTACTTGGATTATTCCCCATTACTTCATAATACCCTGACATTGGACGGGTAATCGGCGCGGCAGTTTCAAACTGCGTAACAGGATACCTGTTAATATAAAAACCATTTAATGTCACAATTCGGGTTGGATAAGCGTGAAGTATTGCAGGGCTTCCCGAAACTCCTTCCTCGCCCATGATAAATCTTCCTCCCGGCACCCATACCATGTCAGGTTCCGGCGGAACCCATCTTGCATAAAGATTTAAAACAGTTCCGTTTAACGCGGCAGGCACAGAAGCCAAAGCCGAACTAAAATTCCAGGGTTGTAAAGTTAATCTAAACGCAGGATCATTTACACCTAACGGAAATGAAGCAGGATCAGAGGTACTATAATCCCACCGGAAAAATGAATACCCTTCTCGCACTACAGGCGGCGGCGGTTCAATTACTATTCCTATTGCAGTACCGCGCTGATTCGCAGGTTTAACAGGTAAAGTCGGAATCGGAGTAATAGGCGGATTCCCCCAATGGAACACGACAGTATAGGTTGTAACTTCCCATTTTGCGAACAATGTAACATTAGATGTTACAAAATTAAAATCAAAATCCCATTCACTTGCTGGCGTCAGCGAAGGCAGCGAAAACCAGCCGGCAAAATCATAACCCGGTTTAACCGGATCTGGCGGCTTTATTATTCGCCTATCATGCTGAACATTTTGGCTTGCTGGAGCCGGAGTTCCGCCGTCTGCATAAAATGTTACCAGATAGATATTTGGAACCCATCTTGCATAAAGAGTAAATGGCGCATCTCCCGGCGCACCTACATCTACCCCATATACTCTATCCGAGAAATTCCATTCATTAGTGTAAGAAAGATCTGTATACCAGCCGCCAAATGTATAACCATTTCTTGCAATAGGACCTGGATCGATAATAACGCCGCCTATAGTTCCTTCTAATCCAGTAAATATAGTAAAATTAACACGCGTTATTTCCATTGGCGGAATTGAAGGACCAGGCCGTGTACCGCCGTTTACCTGCAAATGCACAGTACGTGTGTGAATACTCCATCTTGCGTAAAGGGTAATATTTCCTGTTACCGTGTCATTTGCAAAATCCCATTTTTTACCCCAAAGAGCTTCGTTGCCGGAATCAACTCCGCCAGCCATTCCATTTCCTGTATACCAGCCGACTAAACCTTGACCATCTCCTCTTGGAATAACTGAAGGTTCAGTTACCCTGCCGCCGGAAGCAATACGCTGATCCGCTACTGTAATAGGATTATTATTCTGGTTCCGTACAATCGCGGCAGTTCCGTTTAAATTAAATAAATTTTCTGCAAATGAAACTGTATAAATATTTTTTGACCAAACAGCAGTAAGGACAATGTTGCCATCCCCGTCAATATCATCTTCCGGCTTTACAGGCCGTGTATCAATATTCCAGGGATTTCCCCTTTCATCCAGCCAGCCAGCAAAACCAAGTGAAGAATCAGGGTGATTCATTGCCCTAATCCTTGGAACCGTATTACCCCAAAGAACCCTGACAGGCAAAGGCGCAGGGCTTCCGCCGCGTGTATCAAAAACTACAACGCCGAAATTAACCCCGCTTCGTTCAGGGCTGGAAAAACTTTTATCTTGTGAATCATCGAACCACCATTTTTCCATAACCGGATTATGACAGCCCGTAAAAAAAGCAATAATCAAAATAAAAACAAAAATTATAAAACCATTCAGTTTTTTCATATTTTCCTTCCCAGTCGAATTTTACTCAATATCAACCTGAATTATTATTAATTCAACACGCCTATTCATATTCCAATGATCATGATCTGTTGCAAGAACCCTTGTTCCGCCGTGAACAACAACAACCATCTGTTCGTTTCTTATTCCTCTTGATCTTAGAATCCTTGCCACTTCATTTGCCCGCGCGGCGCTAAGGGCTGTAAGCTCTTCTATTTCACTTTGTTCATGTGTAACAGGATTGGCATGACCTTCTATCCGTATCAAATAATTTGGATTCTCCCTTAGAACCTGAACAATATGATTAATAACCATTTCGTTAAGAGACCTTGCATCAGCATCTATGCCGACATTAAACCTTGATATATCAGGACCGAAAATAATATATTCAACCTGGGAAATCATTATCCTTCTTATAACTTCGCTTGCAGAAATTTCCCTAATTACTTCGATATGTTCAGTTCCCTTTGGAATTGGAAATTTATATCCGGCTGTTATACTAAACCCGCTTATAAACGGATACCCAACCCTGAAAGAAGGTTCAATAAACCATCTGGAGTTTACAGGTATTGTTACACCGGCTGTTATATCACCTAACAACGATGAACGCGAATCCCTGATATCATAGTGTTTATAAGGCCCTTTTAACGCGCCAAGAAAACCAGCTCCGCCCTGAATAAAAACAGGAATTGTTTTATTTTGTATATCTAACTGAAAAAATTTCCATCGAAGAAAAAGCTGAGTTTCCAGCGCAATTATCCCGTCTGTGCTGAAATTAATTCCGTTTTTACTGCCAATCATTAAATTCTGCGTAAGAGAAAGCCTGGGATCCAATAAAAACCCAAAGGACGCGCCATCGACAAGAATATCGTTAACTCCAATTCCGCCGCTTAATACCCAGTAGGATAAATCCAAAACATCTACTCTTGTTTGCGCATTAGAAAAATTGATAAGAAAGGAAAGCAACAAAACAAAAATAATGTATTTCTTGTATATTTTTTGTAGTTTCATAACATAATAACCTTAAAATAATTGTTTATTACTATATTATACTACAAATTGAGAGAAAACGCAAAGCCTAACTGTTCATTAATTATCCATTAATGCCTGGCGGATCACTGTTATCTGATTTCTTAAACTGGTAATTTCCTGTTCCTGCGCCGTGTTCGTTGTTCGCAATTGAGCAACTGTAGAATTTAAGTGTGTGTTATCGTTTTCCAGCGATGTAATAGCAGTGTCCTTTTCTGCAGAACTGTTCTGCAATGCAGAAATTGTCTGTTCAAGCTGGCTTATACGCAGCGTAAGACCTGATCCACCGCTGCTTAAAGCATCAATTGTCTTCTGCAATTCGCTTAAGTTATCCTGCAATTGCGCGTTACGTGCCATTAATTCAAATTGATCCGCATTGCCGGCTTGCACTGTTTGTTTTTCGTTTAGAACTGCAAACCCGCCGGAAAACAAAGAGTTTACTGCATCTATCCTTTCCCTTTCGCTTGTAAGCCTTTCCAGTTCACGCTTTGCAGAATCCAATTCACTGGAAACCATCTGCTGAGCGGCGGCAAATTCTCTTGCTCTTTCTTCCATTTGTGCGCGCAGCCGCGCTTCTCTGGAGCGGGAATTTTCCAGTATCTGAGACCTTTCATCCTGCAAGATAGATAATTCTTCGCGGAAAGCATTCTGCATGTTAAGAAGCCTGTTTTGGGCAATACGCTGCTCTGCAGTAAGTTCTAAATTGCTGGAATAAAGCTGAAGAAGTTCATCGTCTACTTCTTCAAGGCGCGATGCTATAGAAGCAATTTCATTTTCTTTTTCTAAAATAGCTTCGGATGTGTTTCTGCGAATTTCGTCTATAAGAGCTCTTTCTGTTAAATTGTAAACTGAATTACCTGTTCTTACCTGCGTTTCTACCTTGCCGTTAAATGAAACTAAAACAAATGAGCCGATAATAAGAACAATAGCTGCCGCTAAATTAATGATAACCGGAAAAATAACGCCGTTTTTGTCTGCTTTAACAACAGTTTCAATAGAAGCTTCGCCGGAAAGGGAACGCCGGTTTTTTTCTGCAATTCCGTTAATTTGAGTAAGAATTTCCTTTTGTTCTTCTATAGATATACCGGATTTTTCATCTATTAATACTTCGTTTAATAATACTTCGTTATCCATTTATCCTCCCAGCTTAGCTTAACACTTAACCTTTTCAACTTCCTTATTGGAGAGCCTTATACCGCCTGCCTTTAAACCGCGCACATTGTAATCCTGCGCCTTAAAAGTTTCAGATAACACTTTTAACCGCGGTTTTGGTTTGTATTGAACAGTAAAACTGAATTTAGGACGAATATCCAAATGAAGCACTTCCGAGCCGTCCGGCACAAGAAAGTAATCCTTGTTTATTATCCAGCCTTCTATAATAAAACGTTTAATGCACGGAAAACCCGATTCTGCATCTTTATAAATAAGAGTAAAAACAGTATCCGCCAGAATATCTTTATCCGCAGCGCCTATAAACCATGCTTCTGCGCCGATAAACGCTTTTTCGCTTAAATCCATAACAGTATACATGCCGTTTTTACGAATGGTTAAAATCCTGTCATACGGCGATACTTCTGCAATTTTTGCCCCGGACACATTGGTTCCAAGATAACCGGATTTACTATCGTATTTTAAATCTACGTCGCGTTTAACAACTTCTTTGGCGACAACCTTGTCAAATTCGCCTACAACAGTTTTGCGCGCGCCGCGACCAATTTCTTCGTTGTTTTTTATTTTTGTTATAATGCCTTTTAAATATGACACAGAGTACGCTGTAATATTTTTTAAGTGCGCGTTAATTTCTTTAATACGCGCATTAATCTGATCCATTTCGTCGCGCGCTTTGTTAATGTCATATAACGAAATTCTGCGGATAGGAATACGCAGTAAATGTTCTATATCGTCATCTGTAATTTTTCTGGGGCCAACTTCCTTTAAAAACGGCTTAAAACCCGCAATAACGGCATCAAACACGCCTTTAACGGTTTTCATTTTTTCTATGCCTTTGTAAATGCGCTCTTCTATAAAAATTCTTTCCAGAGTACGCAAATGAAGCTTGTCCAAAAGTTCCTTTTTTTCCAGTTCAAGTTCTCTTGTAAGTATTTTTACCAATTGTTTTGCATGATATTTAATTATTTCGTTTACAGTCATTACTGTAGGAAGACCGTTTTTAATAACCAGAAGATTTATCGAAATTGACTGTTCGCAGTCTGTAAAAGCATAAAGCGCATCTACAGTTTCCTGCGCATAAACGCCGCGCGCAAGTTTTATTTCTATTTCTACTTTGTCTGTAGTATAATCGTTAATACCAAGAATTTTTATACGGCCGTTACGCGCGGCAGAATCGATACTGTTTATAATGCTTTCTGTAGTAGAACCGAACGGAAGCTCTGTAATTAAAATGCGTTTGGGGTCAGATGTATCAAGTTTTGCGCGAACTAAAACCTTTCCGTTGCCGCCCTCGTAACCGGAAACATCAACATAACCTCCAGTAGGAAAATCCGGAAACAGTTCAAACTTTTTCCCTGTAAGGCATGCAATCTCCGCTTCAAGAACTTCTACAAGGTTGTGCGGTAAAATTTTTGTTGACATGCCGACAGCAATACCTTCTACGCCTAAAACAAGAACAACAGGAATTTTTGCAGGAAACAAAACTGGCTCGCGGTTTCTGCCGTCGTAAGAATCTGCCCATGTTGTAAGTTTAGGATTATAAAAAACATCCTTTGCAAGATTTGTTATGCGGCATTCGATATAACGCGGAGCTGCAGCATCATCACCTGTAAAAATATTTCCAAAGTTACCCTGCCTGTCAATAAAAAATTCTTTATTTGCAAGAACAACAAGCGCAGGATTTATCGATTGTTCGCCGTGAGGATGATACTTTGCGCAATGACCGGAAACAGTTGCAACTTTGTGATACTTTCCGTCGTCCATTTCAAAAAGCGAATGTAAAATGCGCCTTTGAACAGGTTTAAGACCGTCTTCCAGATCGGGAATGGCGCGGTCTTTAATAACATAAGAAGCATATTCCAAAAAATTGCGATCGAACAAATTTTTTATAAAAGCCATTTAAAATACCCCATTAATAAGCCCGCACAACAGGCATTTTGCGCATAATACCGAATTTATAACCTGTGCCGATTTGAACCATGTGACGGTTATATTCAACCTTACCCATGGAAGATGCTGAAAAATCCTGGGCAAAACGCGAATCAAAATATATTAAACCAGGCCCTGCTTTTACCCCAAACTGGAGTCCGGCAAACCACGAAAAAGGCGAAGGCTCTGTAACCATATACATTGAATGATTATAGGAAATTCCTCCGTAAGGTTCCAGCATAATAGATTCACCGGGTTTAAAAACCAGCTTTAACGCCAAAGGCACTTCCAGAATAATATCGATATTACTTTCTTCTGATGTTCCCGTTACAATAATCCAGTCCTGAGTATAATGAATACCCGCACTTAAAGACATAAAATTTAATAAATGAAAATCCGCAGCCATTCTAAAACCGAAATTGGAAAAATAAAGGGATGTACTTTCGTTTGAATAAATACGAGGCAGCCACATAACGCCAACTTCCAAAAAAAGCCAGTTATTGCGCCAATCATCGTTTATTTCGATTTCCGGCAGAACAGAAAACATATTATATAGAACAACAGCCAAATCTTCGTTAGCCGAATCATCAGCCTCTAAAAAATAAATATGCCCGCGGGAAAGAACATTGCCGTTTAACCTGTGAATTAATTCAGCGGCAAAAACATAATCCCCAGCTTGAGGAGTTTTAAGATTATAGGTTGATCCCTGGTTCGGAGGCTGTCTTTGAGTATTGGGTTCGTAGTTATCTTCGCCTGTAGTATCAAAGAAAAGAAGCTGATTATCGATATCCCAGGAAAAGAATTCCCTTCTTTCGCGGGTATTACGTATAGGAGGAATAGGCCGTGCCGGCGTTGGCCCCATAAAGGCTGACTTTTCGGCTTCTTCCAGTTCCTGCTGAATCGCTGTGAACTGCTCCAGGGGCATAATAGTACCGGAAAGGATATATTCCGATCTGCGAAGCGAACTTGCAAGCCAATAATGCTGAAGAACAACCTCATACGTTATTTTCTGATGAAAAATAGCCTTTGTTTCCTGTGAGCCAATACCGGAAACAGGAGGAACAAAAATCCTTGCCTCCCTAAAACTCTGGGAAAAAAGGGGAAAACAGGCAAGAAAAAACAGGAAAAAAACAGCTTGTTTCTTCATATTTAACAATATTATAGAAAAAAGATGTAAATATCAATCTTTTTTTTGGTTTTTTCTTGAAATTTTATATGAAATGCATCATGATTATAGTATAGTGAATAAATTGTCTCTGAAAAATTTGCTATTCTCTGTCCTATGTATGGCATTTGTCCTTTTTGCAGGATCATGCGAACTTCTGTTGCTTGAGCCGGTAGACATAGAAGCTATAATGGAAAGCGATGAAATAAAGGATTACCTGCAAAATAACAGAGTCGGTTTAATCGATAATACAGGTCATGGTCTTAGCCCAGGAAATACAAGAATAAATGGAATAAAAGAAGATAGTTACTATTTGGTAGAAGAATTGGACGAAAATGGCACTTTTACAGGCATTAAAGTTGTAAGATCAAACGGCAGGTTAAGTGATACACATTCAGAAATTGGTAAAGCAGCCACTGGGTCAATTTTAGGGTTGAACAATAATAATACTTATTCTGTATTCTCGGCTGCCCCCTTGACTGGCACCTTAGGGCGGCATGATGTTAGTAGTGCATCATCAATTGTTCCTTCTAACAGTGGTACAAGTACTACTCCGAGCAATGGCACTATATTTCTATCGCCCCCAAGCTCGTTTTGGTTTTTAGACTTTAGAGCAGTACTAGATCAACAAACCTACGATTATGAAATCTACAGAGTTTCACTTCCCAGTGGCGTTGTTGATCCACTCCCCGTAGATATTCATGATCATCCAGGCTTTCCTTCAAGAGTTTTAATCCGGCTGATCGAAGGTACCTTTTCAGACTATGTAATCATTGAAAAAGACAAAACATTTGGTAGAATTGTAAGTTTCCAGTATATAAAAACAGATGTAGCAGGAACACCGCCGCCTGGCGACTTAACAATTACTCTTTTAGAAGTCTTGGCAGATGAAACATCCAAGCTTCCATCTGGAAACATTACAATTTCTCAAGCAAGTTTCTTTGTTCCAAATGCGACAGGAACGAACAGTCATATAAGAACAATCACAGTAGCCAATACTACTCCACCTTTTACCGGCTTTTCATGGACTGTAAATGGTGCTATAGTACCTGGTAATACTACCAATGTATTAACATTGAACTTCAATGAGTTTATTACATCAAACCCTGGCTTAACTGCAGCAGGAACATTCTATGTTACTGTAACAGCAACATCAGCAGGCAAACCGTGGTCTGCTCGTGTTCTTGTAATTGTAACCCCTTAGGGATTAATTAAATTTAGATAAAGGAAGGAGACAAAAATGAAAACAAGAAGATGCGGCGTTTACGCCGCCATGGCAGTAATAACGCTGGTGGCTGCATTACTGGTAACAAATTGTACAGAACCCATGGATATGTCGGGTCTGTTTGGAGGTTCGTCGGGCAGTTCACCAAATACTGGATTTCTCCGTTTAAACTTTGTTGATACAGAAGGACGCACAATCATACCTGCATTATTTCCAACTATTGATGAGTACAACGTGTCTCTAATTGCAACAACTGACGGACAAAGTACAAATCATAATGGGTTAACACCCGGAACTGGTGCCGGAACTATTGGCAACACTTTTACACCACAAATAGGAACCTATACAATTTTAGTTGTTGGCTTTGTTACAGATAACTCGGATCCCGCTAATGAACTAGTTAGGGGTCAGATTACTGGGGTTGTTATTTCAGAATCCTCAGCTGCAACCCCAACTATTACCCTTGATACAGGAGTTGTTGATGGTGATGGTTCTTTCGCATGGGATATGACCACGTTTATCACAGCTTTAGGATTGACCGGACCAGATACAGCTACTATGTCTTTTGCACGTATAGGAGGCGGAGCAGCTCCAGCAAATATTGATTTAATTACTGAAAATAATGGTACCTTGCCTACAGTTACAGCAGGTTATTATAATGTTACAATTACCATAAACAAAGCTGACCATTATACTTATGCTACAAATCAGGTTGTACATATTTATAGGTACTTTACATCCAGTTGGATTCAAGGTACGGCATTTGACGTAAAAGAAATGTTAACGCACACAGTAAATTACGACACTAAAGGCCAAGCAAGCGCAATTGTTGCTGACAGTATTGTTCATGGCGAAGTAATACCAACAGATCCTGTCCATGATAATACTACAGATGTATTAGTAGGTTGGTTTACTACAGACGGCGGTTCTTCCACAGATCCTGAAGATTGGGGTATTAGGTGGATATTTGGAGATGCCATGGCAGGTACGCCTTTAAGAGTTCTCAGTAATAGAACCCTTTATGCATTATGGACATTATCAGTCACTGGAGACCTTACTATTACTCTTACAGAAGCCTTGGCTAATGAAACATCCAAGCTTCCATCTGGAAACATTACAATTTCTCATGGTAACTTCCTTACTCCAAATCAATCAGGCGCGAACAGTCATTTAAGAACTATCACAGTTGATAATACTGGCACACCTTTTGTTGCAAACAGCTTTGCTTGGACCATAAACGGTGTTACAGTAGCTGCAAATAATACCAATGAATTAACAATGAACTTTAATGACTTTATAACATCGAACACTGGCTTAACAGCAGAAGGAACATTCTTTGTTACTGTAACAGCAACATGTACAGCAGATACCAAGCCATGGTCTGCTCGCATCCTTGTAACTGTTACTCAATAACACCCACAGCGGGTAAACATTAAAAAGGGGCTGTCCGAGAAGTAATACTTGGGCAGCCTTTTTTATGGTGAAAATTTACAAAATTCGTAAGACATGATAAGATTCCTTTATGAGTAAAGGAAAAAGTGACAAGATCACGTACAAACCCT